>Ga0157371_10000950_pt1 | contig 32338 bp, 29 predicted proteins | sample C45metaG_FD_113462 | JGI IMG/M metagenome (GOLD analysis project Ga0157371, IMG submission 113462) | Corn rhizosphere microbial communities from Kellogg Biological Station, Michigan, USA - C4-5 metaG | ecosystem: Host-associated > Plants > Roots > Rhizosphere > Soil | place: USA: Michigan... | reverse complement strand
TTTGCAGTAAACGAACTTGTATGCCAATGTTAACTTTCGGAATGAAAAATTCCCTACTAATTTAATAACCATACTCGGAAATAAACAATTTCCTCCATTCGCTAATCTTACATTGCCTCAATTGAGTTAATTTTGTAAATTATATTTTCAAAAATTAATGCTCAAATAATTAATGACTTCTCCTTCAAGATACCTTCTCACGGCGGCTTTGCCTTATGCAAACGGCCCGGTTCATATTGGCCATTTGGCTGGTTGTTATTTGCCCGCTGATATTTATGCCCGTTATTTAAAAGCCAAAAAAGCAGATGTAAAATTTGTAGGTGGCACTGATGAACACGGCGTTCCTATTACGATTCGTGCTATGAAAGAAAATGTTTCGCCACAGGAAATTGTTGACAAATATTACAAGATCATTTCGGAAAGCTTTGAGCAAATGGGCATTTCTTTCGATATATTTTCACGGACATCCAAAGAAATTCATCATAATACCTCACAGGATTTCTTTTTGAATTTGTATGAAAAGGGATTGTTTGAAGAAAGAGAATCGGAGCAATTTTTTGATGAAGAAAAACAAATGTTTTTGGCCGACAGATACATTGTCGGAACCTGTCCTATCTGCGGACATCCAAACGCTTACGGCGATCAGTGTGAAAAATGTGGCTCATCATTAAGCCCTGAGCAACTGGTCAATCCGAGAAGCGTTTTGAGTGATGCTGTTCCGGTAAAAAAGAAAACAAAGCACTGGTATTTTCCTTTGCAGAATTATGAACAATTTTTACGGAAATGGATTTTGGAAGATCACAAAGACTGGAAAAATAATGTGTATGGGCAATGCAAAAGCTGGCTGGACAATGGTTTACAGCCCAGGGCAATGACGCGGGACAGCAATTGGGGCGTAAAAGTTCCTTTGCCTGATGCCGAAGGAAAAGTATTGTATGTTTGGTTCGACGCACCGATCGGATATATTTCCGCAACCAAAGAATTGACCAATCAATGGAGTGATTACTGGACGAAAGAGGATACAAAACTGGTCCATTTTATCGGAAAAGATAACATCGTTTTTCATTGCATTATCTTTCCTGCTATGCTGAAAGCGCATGGGAATTTTGTATTGCCGGAAAATGTCCCTGCCAATGAATTTTTAAATATCGAAGGTCAAAAAGTTTCTACCAGCCGCAATTGGGCCGTTTGGATAGATGAATATTTAAAAGACTTTCCTGATCAGCAGGATGTGCTTCGTTATGTGCTTTGTGCGAACGCGCCCGAAACAAAAGACAATGATTTTACATGGAAAGATTTTCAGGACAGAAACAACAGTGAACTCGTTGCCATCTTTGGAAATTTTGTGAACCGCACTTTTGTGTTGATGCACAAGTTATGCAAGGGAAAAGTGCCACCGTTGCATCCTGCAATTTTGGATGATGCTGATAAAAAAATGAGTGAAGAATTTGGTAACACAAAAACCAAAATTGAAAATTTATTAGAGCAATTCAAATTCCGTGAAGCATTGTATGAAGTAATTGATCTTGCAAGAAAGGGGAATAAATATATGCAGGATAAACAGCCCTGGATTGTTGCGAAGCAGACGACGGAAGACGGGCAACCAACAGCAGAGGCTCAGCAGAAGATTGATAATTGCCTTCATACTTGTTTGCAATTGTGTGCGAATCTTTCCATTTTTATCAATCCATTTTTACCTTTTACCGCAAAGAAAATGATCCACATGATGAAAGTGATGGAAAGAATGCTGGAATGGGAGAATGGAGGAAAATTAAAATTATTGAGTGTTGGATATTCTTTAAGAGCACCAGAATTATTATTCAGAAAAATTGAAGATGCAGAGGTGAAAGCACAAATTGAAAAACTGAACAAGGGACTTGCTTTGAGCAGTGAAAGGGCAGCGGAGAAAGAAATAGAAACTAAGGAGAAAACAGCTGTTAATGATCAGGTGGTTGAAAATAAAACTGAGGAAAAGCCTAATCTGAAAGAAGAAATAACAATTGATGATTTTGCAAAAATTGATCTGAAAGTCGGAACGATTCTTTCGGCAGAAAAGGTAGAAAAAGCAGATAAGTTATTGAACCTTCAGATTGATTTGGGCTTTGAGAAAAGGACCATTCTTTCTGGCATTGCAAAACATTTTTCTCCGGAAGAAATTATAGGAAAACAAGTGGTCGTTGTCGCCAATCTGGCGCCGCGGAAAATGCGCGGAATAGAAAGTAACGGAATGATCTTAATGGCAGAAGATAAAGAAGGAAAGTTGCATTTTGTAAAGCCGGAAAACCTGGTTGGTAATGGAAGTGAAGTGAGATAAGTTTTCCAACTATTTCTGATTAAAATTGTTTTTTGGTTAATAAAGCTGCCTGAATTTTTGAGGCAGCTTTATTTTTAAATACAGTAATTTCGGTTAATAAAATAGTTGTTTAACTAACTAAAATTTTATGTTGCACAAAAGAAACATTCATGAAGTAGCGGTTTTAGGAAGCGGAGTAATGGGAAGCAGGATCGCTTGCTTGTTTGCAGGAATTGGGGTAAAAGTTTTATTGCTGGATATTGGGGCACCGGATAGCAAAGACTCAAAAAGCAAAAATAAGATAGTAAATGATGCACTTGCCGCTGCTGTAAAATCTTCGCCTTCTCCTCTTTATACCAAAGAAAATTTAAAGAATATTACTACCGGAAATTTCGAAGACAATATGAAAGATATTGCTTCATGTGATTGGGTAATTGAAGTGGTAATTGAAAAATTAAATATTAAAAAACAGGTTTTTGAACAGGTTGAAAAATTTCGCAAACCCGGTACCCTTATCACTTCCAACACCTCCGGCATTCCTATTCATTTAATGGCGGAAGGAAGAAGTGAAGATTTTAAAAAGCATTTTTGTGGCACACATTTTTTTAACCCACCGAGATATTTAAGACTTCTCGAGATCATACCTGCAGAGTTTACAGATAAAGATGTTGTTGATTTTTTAATGCATTATGGCGATTTGTTTTTAGGAAAGACAACTGTTCTATGCAAAGACACTCCGGCCTTTATTGCAAACAGGATCGGCGTTTTCAGTATTATGTCCATCTTTCATATTATGGACAAACTGAATCTGGATATTGACCAGATAGATGCATTAACCGGTCCGATCATCGGTCGTCCAAAATCGGCAACTTTCCGTACTGCCGATGTTGTAGGAATTGATACTTTCGTAAAAGTAGCCGCTGGAGTAAAGGAAAATTGTCCTGATGATGAAGCGAAAGAAGTTTTTACTATTCCCGTATGGTTGCAAAAAATGGTGGACAATAAATGGCTTGGTGATAAGACAGGACATGGTTTTTTTAAAAAGATAAAAACGTCTGATGGACAAAAAGAGATTCAAACACTTGATTTAAAAACATTTGAATATTTGCCACGACAAAAACCAAAATTTGCCACGATTGAAATGGCAAGACCAATTGATGATCTTAAAGAAAGGGTAAAAGTTTTATCAAATGGAAATGATAAAGCCGGAAAGTTTTACAGGCTGTTTCATTATTCACTTTTTTCTTACATATCCAACAGGATTCCTGAAATCAGTGATGAGATTTACCGGATTGATGATGCCATGAAAGCCGGCTTTGGCTGGGAGATTGGGCCTTTTGAAACATGGGATCTTTTAGGAGTAAAAGAAACTGTGGATGCAATGAACAGCGCCGGTTATGAGCTGGCTGATTGGGTGAAAGATTTTATTGCTGAAGAAAATATTTCTTTTTATAAAGTGGAGAACGGTAAACGTTTATACTTCGACGTTAGTTCCAAAAAATATTTGCCGTTGCCAGGCGGCGATTCATTTATTATCCTCAGTGATCTTACAGAAAAAACAGTCTGGAAAAATAACGTCTGCTATTTGTATGATCTCGGTGAAGATGTTGTTGCGTTGAGCTGGAATACAAAAATGGGAAGTATTGGCGGTGAAGTGTTGGAAGCGATCAATAAATCGATTGATATTGCAGAAAAAAAATATAAAGGATTGGTTATTGCGAATGAAGCGCCACAATTCACTGCCGGTGCTAACATTGCGATGATGTTTATGCTTGCCGCAGAACAGGAATATGATGAACTGGATAGGGCAGTTCGATTGTTTCAGAATACAACGATGCGAATCCGTTATTCTTCCGTTCCCGTTGTAGTGGCACCTCATGGACTTACTCTAGGTGGTGGTTGTGAAATTTGTTTGCATGCTGATAAAGTGCTGGCAGCGGCAGAAAGTTATATCGGTTTAGTGGAAGTTGGTGTTGGACTGATTCCGGCAGGAGGTGGAACCAAAGAATTTGCTTTGCGTGCTTCTGATGCAATTCAACACAATGAACCGGAAACGATTCCTTTGCAAAACAGATTTATCACGATTGGCACGGCGAAAGTTTCTACCTCAGCTTTTGAGGCGTATGGTCTGGGAATATTACGGCCGGGCATAGACGAAATTTCAATGAACCTATCCCGCCGAATTGCTGAGGCAAAAGAAAGTGTGATTCGGATTTTTGATCTTGGTTACACTCAAGCTGTTCAAAGAACTGATATTAAAGTTCTAGGTCGTTCAGGATTAGGAATGTTGTATGCCGGAATCAATGGAATGTTTCGCGGAAATTATATTACCGAACATGATGTAAAGATTGCTAAAAAACTCGCCTATGTCATGTGTGGAGGTGATCTGAGCGAAGCCACCATAGTAAACGAACAATATTTATTGAATCTGGAACGCGAAGCTTTTTTGAGTCTCTGTGGTGAAAGAAAAACGCTGGAAAGATTACAAAGCGTTTTGAAAAGTGGAAAGCCGGTTAGAAATTAGTTCCCGGTCAGTTCTTAGTTCCCCAGTTGCTTATTAAAAGCGGTTTGGAGCAAATATTGCGAACACTTTCGCATTATTCAATTTTAAAGTTATCTCCTCCTCCTTTACACTTCTCTTTAAGCTATTTTTTTAAAAGAAAAAAAATTAAATCTTTCTTAAACGTTTGTTTAATTTTAAACAACTGTTTAACTTCGCACCCCTTTTTAAAAAATGAGTAAGAAAGAAATAATTATAGAATCGGCAATCAAACTCTTTGGCACAAAGGGCTTTGAAGGAACTTCTGTAAGGGAAATTGCCGCCGATGCAAAGGTGAATGTTGCAATGATCAATTATTATTTCGGCTCTAAAGAAAAATTATTTGAAGAGGTCGTTGAATACCGGGCGTCAGTTTTAAAAGGAATTTTTTCTGAACTGATCAATAATAAAACTCTTACTCCAATTGAAAAAATTGATGTCATTATCGATCATACCATTGAAAGAAAATTTTCCAATACACAGTTTCATCATTTGCTCCACCGGGAATTATCACTGGAACACAGGCCCCAGTTAAGAGATGCGATCAGCAATATTCTTTTGAGAAATATGAATCTGGTAAAAACCATCATTAAAAATGGCATAAAAGATGGTGTGTTCAAGCAAGTAGATATTGAGTTAACGCTAACAACAATGCTTGGCTCGATTCATTATCTGCTTACATCTGAGACAATGTGTAGAAAAATATTAGGCAAAAAGGAAGGTTTTGATCCTTTTAAAAATAAACAATTAAAGAAGCGGGTAGGTGATCACATTAAGCAATTAATGCGTTCGCATTTACTGAAAAATAAAAAATAAATTAATTAATTAATGATGTTCAGGAGCTTAGAAAAAGAATTTATGAAAAAAGGATTTAATCTGCCGGTAGCGGTTGTTTTTTTAATGTTGAATTTATTTCCGGTTTTTGGACAATCGCAGGATGTAAAATCTCTTTCATTAAAAGAAACAATTGATCTAAGTTTAAAAAACAGTCATCTTTTAAAAGCTTCCGCTGCCAGAAATGATCAGGCCGCTGCCCAGGTGCAGCAGGCATTGGATAACCGGCTTCCAAATGCAACGGTTTCCGGCGCTTATATGTATATGGCGAATCCTACCATTTCTTTGAAAACAAATTCTAATCCGAATGATACAACAGCAAATAAACAAACTTTTCCAAAAGTAAACCAGGCGATTTATGGGATTGTAAATCTTTCGCTTCCGGTTTATTCAGGAGGGAAAATAAAATACGGAATTGAATCAGCAAAATATTTGCAACAGGCCGTGATCCTTGATGCACAAAAAGACAAGGAAGCTGTCATTCTCAATACAATCAATGCTTACATCAATCTTTACAAAGCTGCGGTGACAGTGGATGTGGTGAAAGAAAATTTAAATCAATCGAAACAACAGGATTCTGTTTTTACAAGATTGGAAGAAAATGGATTATTGGCAAGAAATGATTTATTGAAATCAGAATTGCAAACTTCCAATATTGAGTTATCTCTGCTTGACGCGCAAAGCAATTTGAAAACTGCAACGGTGAATATGAATCTGATGATTGGTTATCCCGAAGCTACGGTTCTAAAAATTGATTCAACAGATTTTAATAAAACGCTTGCAGTAAAAACAATTGACGAGTATGAACAAATGGCGTTGCAAAACAGAAAAGATATTGTTGCATTGTCATTTAGAAAGAAGGCAGCAACAACTGGAATTTCTCTTGCAAAGGCTGACCTGTTTCCGGCAATTGCATTGACCGGCGGTTATATTGCTGCCGATATTCCCCATTTTCTTACCATTACAAATGCCGTGAATGTAGGTGTGGGCCTGCAATACAATATTGGTTCCCTTTGGAAAACAAAAGCCAGAATTGCACAGGCGAAATCAAAGGAAAAGGAACTTATTGAAAATGAGGCGCAACTTTCTGATGCAGTGAAAGTGGAGGTTAATCAGAATTTTGAAAACTTTTTGTTGAGTCAAAAGAAAACCGATGTTTATAAAAAGGCGGTAATTCAGGCGCAAGAAAATTACCGGATCACAAAAAATAAATATGACAACGCTTTAGTGAACACGACAGAACTTTTGGACGCAAACGTGTCTTTACTTCAATCAAAAATAAATCTTGCTGTTGCAAAAGCAGACGTGCTTCTGGCTTATAGCAAACTTTTGCAGACGGCAGGAATATTAACGAACAATCAATAAATTTTAAAAGCGGCAAATACATTTTTATGGAATCAGAAAAAGAAGAAATTCCTTCTAAACAAGAGATGAAAAATAACACGGAAAAAGTTGAAACCGAACCAAAGAAACGGAGTAAAGTATTTTTAATCATTCTGATCGTGATGGTCATTGGTGGTGTATGGTTCGGCATTTCAAAATATACACATGGGCAGCATCATGAAGAAACTGACGATGCGCAAATTGAAGCCGATATCATACCTGTAATTCCACGTGTGTCAGGTTATGTAAAAGAAGTTTATGTAAATGACAACCAGATGGTCAGCAAAGGTGATACTTTACTTATAATTGATGATCGTGATTATAAAATTGCGCTCATGCAGTCGGAAGCCGCATTAGAAACAGCAAAAAGTAATGTGGCCGCAAGCCGCGCCAACACTGCTGCTGCGCGTTCCGGCATCGCTACTTCAAAAGAGGGAGTTGCAACAATTGACGCGCAAATTGAGGCTGCGAAAGTAAATTTGACAAGAGCAACCCAGGATTTTAACCGTTATCAAAATCTGATTCAGGATCATTCTATTACACAACAGGAATTTGAAAAAGCGCAGGCAGCAAAAGAACTTGCTGAAAAACAATTGGACATTTTGGAACAACAAAAAAAGCAGGCAAGCACACAAACCGGAGTTGTTTCTTCTCAATCAAATGCAACGGCAAAAACCATTTCAGTAGCAGAATCAATGGTGAAACAAAGAGAGGTGGAAGTGGAAGAAGCAAAACTGAAACTTTCTTACACAATTATCACTGCTCCTGAAAATGGAAGAGTATCAAGAGTAAATGTGCAGGAAGGACAATTGTTACAGGCCGGACAATCAACTTTTAATATTGTTCACAGCACTAATTTGTGGGTAGTAGCAAATTTTAAGGAAACACAATTTCGTAAAATGGTTGTTGGACAAAAAGTTACGATTCATGCAGATGCCTTTCCAAATCATGATTTTGATGCAGTTCTTTCTTCATTTTCTCCAGCCACCGGCGCTAAATTTTCTTTACTGCCGCCAGATAATGCAAGCGGAAATTTTGTGAAAGTAGTGCAGCGTCTTCCCGTGAAAATTGAATTTACTAATCCTTCAGATACTTTGCTACACCGACTCAGACCAGGAATGAACGTTGATGTTGATGTGCATCTTAATTAATTTATTAAATCCGGATTTCCTGAAAATAGTATGCTACAACAAGATTCTTTAGTAGAGTATGGAGCTAGACGAGTAATAGTTACTATCACTGCGATTTTATGCGCATTGCTCGAGATCGTTGATACTACAATCGTAAATGTTGCGCTGACAGATATGAAAGGTAACCTGGGTGCAACTCTTACAGAAATAGGATGGGTAATTACCGCCTATGCTGTTGGAAATGTGATCATAGTTCCAATGACCAGCTGGCTTTCACAGCAGTTTGGCCGCCGCAATTATTTTGCGGCTTCCATTATGATATTTACGATGTTCTCCTTTCTTTGCGGTAATGCCACGGGAATTTGGGAACTGGTTATTTTTCGTTTTTTCCAGGGATTGGGCGGTGGTGCATTATTGGTAACCTCACAAACAATTATTACAGAGAGTTACCCAATTGAAAAAAGAGGAATGGCGCAGGCAATTTATGGGCTTGGAGTGATTATCGGCCCGACATTAGGGCCGCCGGCTGGTGGATATATTGTAGATCATTTTAGCTGGCCTTACATTTTCTATATCAATATTCCAATAGGAATTCTTGCAACATTATTAACGTTGCAATTTGTAAAAAGCCCAAAATTTAAAGAAAAAACTTCGACGAGAAATATTGATTTTATTGGAATTATTTTATTGGCAATTGCAGTTGGATCACTGCAATATGTTTTAGAAAAAGGGCATGACGAAGACTGGTTCAACAGTAACCTTATTTTATTTTTTTCTGTCATTGCTGTTTTTGGAATTTTCTTTTTTATCTGGCGGGAATTAACTTATAGAAATCCGATTGTTGAACTTCGCGTCCTCAAAAACGGGAATCTTCGCATCGGTACAATCTTGTCTTTTATTTTGGGTTTCGGGTTGTATGGGTCGACGTTTATTATTCCCCTTTATACTCAAACTACTTTAGGCTGGACGGCAGAGGATGCCGGCCTTTTATTTATTCCGTCGGGAATTGCTACGGCTTTTATGATGCCAATAATAGGTAAAGTTTTGGAACGTGGCGTAAAACAACAATACCTGGTTGCAGCCGGTCTTGTCATATTTTTTCTATACAGTCTTTGGGCTTATAAAATTCTAACCCCTGATACCCCGGCAGAATCGTTTTGGTGGCTTTTAATGTTTAGAGGTTTTGGTTTAAGCATGTTATTTATCCCAATCACAACACTCGCGCTTTCCACATTGCATGGGCAGGAAATAGGGCAGGGGGCTTCTTTTACCGGAATGATGCGACAGTTGGGGGGCTCATTCGGGGTCGCGGTTATTACCACTTATATTGCCCAAAAGAACATGGTTCATCGCGTTGATCTTATCAGCAAACTGGAGGTAAACGATCCTGCCGTTCAACAGCGCGTTTCATTGATGCAACATGGTTTTATAGGGAAAGGAATGACTCCGGATGTAGCTTTGCAAACTGCTTATAAAGCTTTGGATTTTTCTGTAACGAAACAAGCGATGGTTTTATCTTACATGGATGTGTTCCTTTATATCGGTGTTCTGTTTTTGATTTGTGTGCCTTTTATTTTATTGATTAAAGGAAGCAGGGATAAAAAAGTGGATCTTTCTTCAGCGATGCATTAATAAAAATTTTGAAGAAGAAGGTTTTTTTAACCTTAACAATATTTGTTTTTGCAAACCAACAAGCAAATAACTTCGTACTATTATATTTGCATAAATGAAAATCAAAATTGGCTAATACAACAACAGAAAGAAAAGCTTTTTTTAAAAAAATTCGCGGAACCGAAACTGAAGGCGCTGAAATGAGTTTTGTAGATCATCTTGAAGTTTTGAGGTGGCACCTTTTCCGTTCTGCCATTGTATTGATTACTGTTGCAATTTTCGTTTTTATTTATGTTGATTGGATATTTGATAATATTATTTTTGCTCCTGCAAAAAAAGATTTCGTTACTTATACGGGTCTTTGTAATCTAAGCCATAAGCTACATCTTGGCGATTCTCTTTGTATGCCGCCCGTTGATATTCAACTTTTGGGAACAACTGTCAGCGGACCTTTCATGTCTGCAATCAGTATCTCTTTTATGGGTGCCATTATAATTGCTTTCCCTTATCTGATATGGGAATTATGGCGTTTTGTAAAACCGGCTTTATCCAAAAAAGAGATCAATTATGCAAAAGGAAGTATCGGCTGGGTTTCATTATGTTTTTTTACCGGAGCTGCTTTCGGATATTATTTGTTAGCGCCTTTTACCTTTAATTTCCTGGCAAATTTTCAATTAGGAAAATTAGGAGTGTATAAATATATGCCAACTCTTGATGATTATATTGATACGCTCACCTCTCTTATCCTTGGCTGCGGAATTGCTTTTGAGCTACCTGTACTTGCTTACGTGCTTTCAAAACTCGGGCTTATCACTCCCCAGTTTTTAAAAAGTTATCGCAAATACGCTTACGTGGTAATATTGATTGTTGCTGCCGTAATTACACCTTCGCCCGACTGGACGAGCCAGACAATTGTTGCAGTGCCGTTAATTATTTTGTATGAAATCAGCATTTTTATAAGCAAAAGAGTTGATAAAAAAAGAATAAAAGCAGAAGCACAGTGGGATTGATGCACATGATTCCTTTTATTTTGTCTCCCTCAAATAAAAGTTAAAACCTCTTCTTGCTTCTTCAATCCTTTTGATGGAAACGGTGTTTTTTTTAGCTTAGCAGTAAGCTCCTGAAGAATGAAAACCCGTATCACATCCATAGCGTTTATTCTATTATTTTCATTTTTATTTACTTCATTTGTTCCTCGTAAACGAACATTTGATAATGATTTTAATTTTAGGAAAAGCGGGCATAAGCCTTCTGATAAAATCACGAAAGCGAGTCCTTATTACATTATCATTTCCAAAAAAAGTTATGAGCTGAGAGTTTATGACAGCCAGGGCTGGTATGCGACTTATCCATGTGTTTTTGGCAGCAACGATCTGCGTGATAAATTTATGGAAGGAGATAAAAGAACACCTGAAGGAAATTTTAAAGTAGTATTGAAAAGAAATAATTCAAAATGGAAATTTGAACTTTTACTTGATTATCCTAATGAGGAAAGTTATAAAAAATTCCAGCAAAGAAAATCGAAAGGGTTGATTCCTAAAAATGCCGGAATCGGTGGTGGCATTGCTATTCATGCTACAAGGCCCCAGGAAGAATGGACAGTTGATTATTACCAAAACTGGACAGACGGATGTATTTCTTTAAAGTACCGGGAAGCTGCAGATTTGTACAGTTACATTCCTGTTGGTACGCCAGTTACGATTGAAAAATAAGGAAGGTTTATAATACTATATTCTGCACTTTCTCACTCTTTCCCGGATAATCGGTATTAAAATGCAGCCCCCTGCTTTCATGCCTGAACTGCGCACTTTTCACAATTAAATAACCAACTGTGATCAGGTTTCTAAGCTCGCAAAGTTGAGGAGAAACAAAAGTGGACTGATAAAGTTGCTCTGTTTCCAAATGCAACAGATCAAGCCTTTTCATCGCTCTTTCAAGCCTCACATTCGTTCTTACAGTTCCAGCATAATCGGTCATCAGCAATTGTAATTCTTTCAGACTTTGTGTGATTAAAATCATTTCCTTTGGCGCATTGGTTCCTCTTGCATTCCAATCAGGAATTGCTTCATTAAATCGAATCGAAGTTATTTTATTTACTGAATCGAGATAACAACGGTGAGCAAAAACCATCGCTTCCAAAAGTGAATTGCTTGCAAGCCTGTTTGCACCATGTAAGCCAGTGCTGGCACATTCTCCGCATGCATACAAATTTTTGATTGAGCTTCTTCCCCATTCATCCACTTTAATTCCGCCACAGCTGTAATGGGCGGCAGGTGCAACAGGAATATATTGTTTGAATACATCAATTCCGATTGATTTACACTTCTCATAAATATTAGGAAAATGATGTAAAAATTTTTCCTGGTCCATTTTCGTACAATCCAAATAAACGAATTCCGTTCCGGCAATTTTCATTTCACTGTCAATTGCACGGGCGACAATATCCCTGGGCGCTAGATCTTTTCTTTCATCATATTTTTCCATGAAAGCTTCGCCAGTACTATTTCTCAAAATGCCGCCATCGCCACGAACAGCTTCCGTGATCAAAAATGCCTGGCCACTTTTTCCGGCTTCATATAAAGCCGTCGGATGAAACTGAATAAATTCCATATTTTCAATCCTTCCTTTTGCCCTGTAAGCCATAGCGACACCATCTCCTGTTGCAATGGAAGGATTGGTGGTAGTTCTGTAAACCTGTCCGTTTCCACCGGTTGCAAGCAAAATAATTTTTGAAATAATTTTATCAATTTTATTTTCATGCAGATTCAAAACATAAACACCATAACATTCAATATCCGGTGTCGCTTTGGTAACCAAAAAGCCGAGATGATGTTGTGTGATAATATCAACCACAAAACAATGATTGATCAAATAAATATTAGGCTGTTTTGAAATGACGTCAAGCAAAGTGTTTTCGATTTCTTTTCCTGTCACATCCTTGTGATGGAGAATCCTGAATTCACTGTGGCCTCCTTCTTTTCCCAATGCATATTCGCCGGACTTATCTTTATCAAAATCAGCACCCCAATTGATAATTTCCTGGATTCTCTCAACGCCTTCTTTCACCACAATTTCAACAACTTCAGGATTGCATAAGCCATCACCGGCGATCAGAGTATCTTCGATATGTTTTTCGAAACTGTCATTTTCAAAATCAGTAACGCCTGCAACGCCGCCCTGAGCATACTTTGTGTTTGTTTCTTCAGAGATTGTTTTTGTAAGAATCGTTATTATTTTATCAGGACATTCACGCGCTACTTTTAATGCATAAGTGAGCCCTGCAATACCACTACCGATAATTAAGAAGTCTGTTTTCAAATTTGAATCTTTTGATATTGAAAAAATTTATTCCCGGATTTTTACAAAATCAGGAGGTTTTACGATATGTTAGGTGAATTTTAAAAATAAAGATGTATTTATTCGTGGACTTGGCTGAAATTTTATCAAACTGAAAGCGCAAATTCCGGCTCAATCCATGCATTATTTTCTTTTAATAAACTAATCAGTTCTTCAACAGCGATTCCTTCAGGAACATTTCTTTTCACTACTTCTTTTCCTTTATACAAAGTGATCTTTCCCGGCCCACTGCCCACATAACCGAAATCTGCGTCAGCCATTTCCCCTGGACCGTTTACAATACATCCCATGATGGCAATTTTTAAACCTTTCAGATGATGAGTGACTGCCCGAACTTTTGCTGTTGTTTCCTGCAGGTCAAATAAAGTCCTGCCGCACGAAGGACAACTGATAAACTCTGTTTTGGAAATCCTGGTTCTTGACGCCTGCAAAATTCCAAAGGCAATTGAATTGACTAATTCATAATCAGAAATCTTGTTTTTATCTGAATAATGATCGGACAGGCAAATGCCATTTCCAAATCCATCAATCAATAAAGCTCCCGTCTCAATGGCAAAGTGAATAAGGCTTTCAGCGCTTGTTTCTTTTTCGCTATCGCAAATGATGATCCCGGGATTTTTAATTTCCCTCTCCATTAATTCAAGAAACATTCTGCGGATACTTTGAACTGCATTGGTGTTTTCAGAGCTTAAACATAACACGACAGTGTTATCATTTTTTATTTTTTCGAAGAATTTTTCTTGGTCAAATGCGGGATAATTCTTTGAATAGCAATCAAGCCTTAAAAAATTGATGGAAGAAGATTTGTCTAAAGAATCATCCAGGTATTTTTGTTCATCAAGAAGAGGAAAACATTTTGATTTATCAGATAATGTTTTCCAGGAATCATAATTACAGATCAATTCTAAAGTTCCTGGCAAAGCGAAATCAATTTTATTTTCTCCACAAAAAATATAATCAGCGGCCATATCACTGATGTTCCATTTGTCAGTAACCGGGTTGTATTTGTAACCAATGTCTTTTAAATCTTCACGAAGTATTTCAGTCTTTTTATGAAAGTCTGAAACAACAACGGGAACATTTTTACCCCCCGCATTTTGAACAGCAAAAGTTTTTCGTATATCCCTGCCTGTTATGTTTAATTTTGAAAGATTTTTTATTGGAGGAACTGAAGAATTTTTATTTTTAACCTTTGAGGGTTCATATCTCTTCACAATATTTTCACAAACAGGCAATTCAAATTCTGAATCTTCTGTGAGTGAAACACGAATCGTATCGCCGATTCCATCTTCCAATAAAGTACCGATTCCAATCGCTGATTTTATTCTTCCGTCTTCGCCATCTCCCGCTTCAGTAACGCCCAAATGCAGCGGATAACAATGTCCTAATTCACCTTGCATATTTTCTATCAAAAGCCTGTAAGCCTGCACCATCACCTGAGGATTACTGCTTTTCATGCTCAACACAATGTTGTAATAATTCTCACTCTCTGCAATCCGTAAAAATTCCATTGCACTTTCTACCATTCCAATCGGCGTATCTCCATAACGGCTCATGATCCTGTCGCTCAGCGACCCATGGTTGGTTCCAATGCGCATCGCCGTTCCATACTCCTTACAAATTTTTACCAAAGGGGTAAACCGATTTCTGATTCTTTCAATTTCTTCCTGGTAATCGGCATCAGAATATTCTATCAGTTCAAATCTTTTCTTATCAACATAATTGCCCGGATTCACACGAACTTTTTCCACAATTCTTGCGGCAATTTCTGCAGCATTTGGCGTGAAATGGATATCTGCAACCAGCGGTGTTTTATAACCGCGTTTGTGCAGTTCATTTTTTATGTTTAATAGATTTTCTGCTTCTTTTTTTGATGGCGCTGTAATCCGCACCAGTTCTGCGCCTGCTTCGATACAACGAATACTTTGTTCAACTGTAGCAATCGTATTCATCGTATCTGTTGTTGTCATTGTTTGAATCCGGATCGGATGATAATTTCCTATTAAAAGATCCCCCACTTTTACTTCCAGTGTTTTTAATCTTTTATATTCCGTTAATGATTCAGCATATAGTTCCATTTGTTCAATAATTTCATTTGCAAAAGTACGAATTGGGAAATGTTTAATCAGTTAATTAGTTTACCCTATCTCTTTTTACTTTCTTCTGCCTGCTACCAATCCTTCTCAGGGCTATCGGGCACCGGAGCTCCTTTTATTTTGTGAAGTTTATCCTGTAATTCTTTTTCATTTTGCAAAAGAGATTTCAATTTTTCTTCTGCGTCCTGTTTTGATATTTTTGATGGAGATGGTTTTTGTTGTTGATTTTTTTGTTGTTGATTTTTTTGCTGATTATTTTTTTGTTGCTGTTTTTGATCTTTCTTTTGATCTTTATTTTGTTGCTGCTGTTGTTTTTGCTGCTCTTTTAAAGCGCGTTGCAAATTTTGCCGCGCATCTTCATCATTCGGATTAAGGATCAATGCATTTTTATAAGCAGTAATACATTCAGGAAGTTTTTTTGCTTTTTGGTAGGCAACGCCTTTGTTATAAAATGCTTTTTGTTTCACAGTATTATTTTCTGTTTTTGCAATTGCATTATCGTAGTATTTTACTGCTTCTTCAGTGTTATTCTTGCGGTAGAGTGTATTGCCCAAATTGTAACTTGCCGTTACATTAGTATCGGAAGTTTTTAAAGCATCACGATATTGATTTTCTGCGGCATCAAAATTATTTGCTTTATAATCTTTGTTTCCTTGTAATACGGACGTTTTAGCGCTTTGAGAAAAAGATGCGACACTGGATACCATGAAGAAAATTAGAGCAATAACATTTTTAATTTTAGATCTCTTTTTTTCTGAAAAGAAAAATTCGATCAATAACAAAATAAATGCAACTGCTAGGAAATATTGAAAGTATTGTTTGAAAGAAGTGTAAGAACTGTCACTTGCTGCTACTTCTTTTCCAATATGTGCTAATTTACTTTTTATGTTTGATGCAACAGCATCTGTATTAGTATACAATTGATAAATTCCATTTCCAGCTTTGGCAATTTCACTTAATTCGCTTTCATTTAATTTGGAAATTACCATTTGTCCCTGATCATCTTTTTTATACTGACCAGTCTCAGGATCCATAATTGGCGCGCCCTGAGGAGAACCAATGCCAATCGTATTTATCATAATTCCATCCTTGGCCAATTCCTTTGTGGTTTTGATCGCTTCATCGTCATGGTCTTCCCCATCACTAATTAAGACAACAGATTTAAACGTTTTGTCTTTTGGATTAAACGCTGCATAACACATTTTTAAAGCATCACTGATAACCGTTCCCTGTGTTGGAACATCATCTGGCGAAGCGGATGATAAATACATTTTTGCCGCTTCATGATCAACAGTCAAAGGCATTTGTAAATAAGCGCGTCCCGCAAAAACTACAAGGCCGATTTTATCATCAGGAGAATTATCAATGATTTTAGAAATAACTTGTTTTGCACGCTCAAGCCTGTTCGGTTGAATGTCTTGCGCCAGCATACTTTTGCTCACATCCAATGCGATCATAATGTCTGTGCCACGGCGGTTTATTTTTTGAGTTCCATCAGGAGTAACTAATCCGGCAACAGCAAGAACACAAAAAGCAAATGCGCAAATGAATAAAATGAATTTTGTCAAAAAATTTTTTGAAGAAAACTGAGCTGTTAATTCTTTTACTAATGAAGGATCTCCGATTTTCTTTTCTGTTTTTTGTTTCCATTTTTTTAATTGAAAAAATAAAAAGATCATTAATGGAATCGCGGCGAGAGCAACGAAATATTCTATGTATTGAAAATGGAGCATTTGTAGCCGCTAATTTAAAAATTGATTTCAGGATGAAGTGTTAATTTGTTTAACTAATGAATTAATGAATTATTAAATTATTTTGGCGACCAATAATAATTAAACAGTTTAACGATCACTTCTCGCCTTTAAAAAATCCCATATTTTTCAAAATTGACTTTGAAATATGAATCCCGGTTGATTTCAAATCGAGGTTTTTATCCGGAGATTTTACATAAGTTACAAAGAAATAAACATGCCGGTTTTCTTCAATCCAGCCTAATGTCCAGCCGAAGGCATTATTTTTTTCGTCAATGCCATTACCGGTTGCATAACTTAATTTGTATAAAGTATTGTCCTGCTGTAACATCACACTTTCCACCATTTGCTGTGCATATTTTTGAAAAGGTAATTGTTCAAAATAGATCTTGCTTAGCAAACCCAATTGCTCGTCCGGCGAAATTTTTAATTCATTGTTCAACCAAAATGAATCAACAGCACCGCTGATATTTTTGTTGCCATAAGAAATTGTATTAAGCCATGATTTCATGGTATCTGCGCCAATTTTTCTTGCAAGAGATTGGAAATAGGCAACATCCGAATGATTGAAAGCCTGTTTTAAGGTGATGTTTTTATCGGCACCGCTGTCCGTATTTATTACTGTATTTTCATTGGTTATTTTTCCTGTTTGTACACCTATTAAAGTATTAAGGATTTTGAAAGAAGTTCCTGGAGAAAGCCGCTGTGTATCAAGCTTCATGTTATAAACAGTAATGTCCCCGACTTGATTATTCAAAAAAGAAAAACTACCGTCAACATGTGCGGAATCAAAATATTTTTTCAGATCATTATTGACTTTCGCATTATTTACCGTGCATGAAGAAAAGAAAAGAATAAACAAAGAGAAAAATAAAGGGGAAATTTTGTTCATAACAGTTATTGGATTATCGATTGAAATTATTTGGATGATTGCAAATGCTTTGCAGTGGCCTCAAGCGCTTCATAAAACTTTTTTCCGTATTTGCGAATTATTGGTTCTTTTAAAAATTGATAAACAGGAACTTTTAATTTTTTGCCGAGTGCACAAGCGGCACTGCAAAGGTCTTCACGTGGTTCATAATTTACCAATTCACCCTTTCTGGTTTTTTTTGTCCTGACCGGGAAAAGATGGCAACTGATTGGTTTTTTCCAACTGATTTTTCCATCATTATAAGCCTGTTCAATTCCACATTTTACGATTCCTTTTTTATCAACCATTCCATAAGCACACATTCCATTGCCGATCGTTGGTGTTACCCAACCAAATTCTTTATCATAAAGATATTTTCCTTCCGTTTTCAAAACAGCTTTTGATTCTTTTGAAAGATAAGGTAGCAGTGAATCATAGACTTCATTCAGTTCTTGTAATTCACTATTTTCGAGCGGTGCGCCGGCATCTCCATCCACGCAGCAGCCACCTTTACATTTATTAAGATCGCACACAAATTGTTCTTCAACAATCTGGTCGCTGATCAATATATCATCAATTGCAATCATCGTGCAAAAATAAGCGAGAATCATGAGATGATGTATTACGAATAGCTAATATTGAAGGCGTAATTGTCGGTAAAGAAGTTAATTTTTTTAGTGTGGTAACAGGAGAAGTATGTTAAATTCCTACCTTCATTCTTTTTAAAATAATTTGGAAATGAATATTGCTCCCTACATCGATCATACCATATTAAAACAAACAACTACTCTTTCCGATGTTGAAAAATTATGCAACGAAGCAATTGAATATACGTTTGCAGCCGTTTGTGTACCTCCGTTGTATGTTAAAAAAGCAAAAGAAATTTTGGGCAATACAGAAATAAAAGTGGCAACTGTTATTGGGTTCCCGTTTGGATATTGCGCAATTGAAGCAAAGGTGGCAGAGATTGTTTTAGCAATTGTTGACGGAGCTGATGAACTGGATATGGTGGCAAATATTTCTGCTATAAAAAATGGAGACTGGACTTTTATTGCCAATGAGATCAATACGGTCATGGCAATTGTGAAGAATAAAAGTAAAGTGATCAAAGTAATTATAGAAAGCGGCGTTTTAACTGATGATGAGATCATTAAATGTTGTGATATTTATGGAGTGGCGGGGGTTGATTACGTAAAAACTTCAACAGGATTTGCGCAAAAAGGTGCTTCCATTCATCACGTCCAATTGATAAGAGCGCATCTTGCTGATTCGATAAAAATAAAAGCAAGTGGTGGCATCAGATCCTATTCTTTTGCAAAGGAATTGATCAACGCCGGGGCCAACAGGATCGGTAGTAGTTCAAGCGTTCAAATCGTGCAAGAAAGCATGGGAAAAATCAGTTAAAATAATTAATGTTGCAACTAATTTATATAAAATTCGGTCAATACTAAAACTTCTTTTGATAAATCCCTTCCTATGAAATTTCTTCTTATTTTAATATTATTTTCTTTCTCCAAATTCAGTTTTTCACAAAGCATCGATTCGCTTCAACAAAATAAAGTAGTTGTTTTTAAAGATTACCGGTTGAATATTTTGCAACGAAAAGAAGCGGAGATCAATAACGAGGTTTTGAAAAAAACTGTGTATACAACAAACGGCTACAGATTGATGGTTTTAAATACAAGCGATAAAAATTATGCATTCAAAGTACGTGCTGAATTATTGCAAAAGTTTCCTGAACAAAAACCATACATGTGGTATTCGAACCCATACATCCGCATTAAATTTGGAAATTTTAAAACCAAGGAAGAAGCAGATGTTTATAAAAAGCAAATCAGTGATATGCTTGGAGGAGCCAATATTTATTATTTGGCAGAAACGATAGAAGTGGTGCCAGGAAATGGGTCCGGCGCTCCCTCTTTTCAATAATCTTTAATAAAAGGTTTGATTAAAAGTAAAAGAGTTTCATCAGCGAAACTCTTTTTACTTTTGGCAAATCAATAATGCACGTTTTAAAATGCTTAAAGAAAAAATAAAAGATCTTTCTAAAAAATATTCTGAAGAATTTATTCAGATTCGCCGCCATCTGCATCAACATCCTGAATTGAGTTATCATGAATTTGAAACGTCCAAATTTGTTCAGCAGAAACTGTCAGAGTTGGGAATTAAATATGAAGTGTTAGCCACAACAGGTGTTGTTGGAATGATCAAAGGAAAAAATGCCGGGAAAAAAGTAATTGCGCTTCGTGCAGATATTGATGCTTTGCCGATTCTTGAACAAAACAATGTTGATTATCGTTCACAAAATGATGGTGTAATGCATGCATGCGGACATGATGTTCATACAACATGTTTGCTCGGAGCAGCAAAAATTTTACATGAATTGAAAGATGAATGGGAAGGAACTATCAAATTAATATTCCAGCCGGGTGAAGAAAAAAATCCGGGTGGGGCAAGTCTTTTAATAAAAGAAGGTGTTCTTGAAAATCCCAGGCCGGATGCGATTTTTGCTTTGCATGTACATCCTTCGTTGGAAGTTGGTAAATTAAGTTTTCGAGGTGGAATGGTGATGGCCAGTGCTGATGAAATTTATATTTCTGTAAAAAGTAAAGGCGGTCATGCAGCAGCCCCACATCTAACATCAGATACAATTCTTGCCGCATCGCAATTGGTTGTAAATCTGCAGCAGGTTATCAGCAGAATGAATAATCCCTTTAATCCTTCAGTGCTTTCCATCACTTCATTCCAGGGTGGAAATGCTACGAATGTCATTCCATCAGAAGTGAAATTAATGGGAACCTTCCGAGCCATGAATGAAGAATGGAGATTTAAAGCGCATGATCTTATCAGTAATATTTGTAAGAATACTGCTGCTATTTCGGGCACCCAAATAGATGTTGAAATTGATGTAGGTTATCCATTTGTTGTAAACAATATTGAACTAACGGCCAAGGCTAGGCGAAAAGCGGAAGAATTTACCGGTGCATCGGATGTGGAAGAAACAGAAATGAGAATGGGTGCGGAAGATTTTGCATTTTATTCGCATTTAATTCCTGCATGTTTTTTCAGATTGGGTGTTGCAAATGCTGCAAGAAATATTACTTCCGGGGTGCATACTCCAACATTCAATATTGATGAAAAGGCAATAGAAAACGGAATGGGAATTATGGCCTGGCTGGCTGTTTCTACCCGATGAATTGTCCACATTACCTATCTTTACTTTTCAGGACAAACTATGGGCCCTTATCGGCTTGAAATAATTATTTATGCGAAAAAATATCCGAAAGCAGGAAGCGCTTGATTATCATTTAAAAGGAAGGCCCGGAAAAATTGAAGTAGTTCCGACAAAGGCTACAAAAACGCAAAGGGACCTTTCATTGGCATACTCACCCGGTGTCGCAGTCCCATGCCTTGAAATAGAAAATGATCCTGAAAGTGCTTATCAATATACAGCTAAGGGAAATTTGGTAGGTGTGATAAGTAATGGAACTGCAGTTTTAGGATTGGGAAATATTGGCGCGCTAGCAGGGAAACCTGTAATGGAAGGAAAAGGAGTTTTGTTTAAAATTTTTGCTGATATAGATGTTTTTGATATTGAATTAAATGAGAATGATCCGGAGAAATTTGTAGAAATTGTATCTGCGCTTGAACCAACATTTGGCGGTATCAATCTGGAGGACATTAAAGCTCCCGAATGTTTTTATATTGAACAAAAATTAAAAGAGCGTTTACGTATTCCCGTTATGCATGATGATCAGCACGGAACCGCCATCATTAGTGCCGCTGCGTTGCTCAATGCGTTGGAAATTCAAAAAAAGAAAATTAATAAAGTAAAATTTGTGGTGAATGGTGCCGGGGCCGCTGCAATGGCTTGTGTGCAATTATATGTTGCTCTTGGTGCCAATCCGGATAATTTTGTGATGTTCGATAAAACGGGCGTACTTCACACATCCAGGGAAGACCTGAGTGAAATGAAGAGAAGATTTGCTAATGCAAAAGACTTAAATCTTACAATTGAAAAAGCGATGAAAGACGCCGATGTTTTTATTGGTTTGAGTGTCGGTGATGTAATCACTTCTGAAATGGTAAAAAGCATGGCAAAAAATCCAATTGTTTTTGCTATGGCCAATCCTGATCCGGAGATCACTTATGAAAAAGCAACTTCTGCCCGAAAGGATCTCATTATGGCAACAGGAAGAAGTGACTACCCAAACCAGGTAAATAATGTTCTCGGCTTTCCTTATATTTTTCGTGGTGCTTTAGACGTACGTGCTACTCAAATTAATGAAGCGATGAAACTTGCTGCTGTTAAGGCTTTGGCGGAACTTGCAAGAACTCCAGTTCCGGATATTGTAGCAATGGCATACAATGAAAAGAATATTGTTTTTGGCCCCAATTATATTATTCCCAAACCACTTGATAGCCGCTTACTTACTTCTGTTGCACCTGCTGTTGCTAAGGCCGCAATGGAAAGTGGGGTGGCAAGAAAACCAATTATAGATTGGGAAAATTATTTTGTAGAGCTAAATGAAAGGTTAGGAATTGACAATCATTTATTGCGTATGTTAGGAGCAAAAGCACGTAAAAATCCAAAGCGTGTTGTTTTTGCAGAGGCCGAGAATCAAAAAATTCTAAGGACTGCGCAGATGGCGCAGGATGAAGGAATTGCTTTCCCAATTTTATTGGGCAAAAAAGAAAATATAGAAAAAATTGCTGCAGACGCCGCAATCGATATCTCAGAGATGCCAATCATTGACCCAAAAAATGATAACACACATGACAAGCGCATGGAATATGGAGAATTATTTTTTGCGAAGCGTCAACGCAAAGGTTACAATGCTTATGAAGCCAAAAAAATTATGAAAGACAGAAATTATTTTGGTTGCATGATGGTTGAAACAGGAGAAGCAGATGCAATGATATCCGGGCTTTCAAAGAATTATCCGGATACCATTCGCCCGGCTTTGCAAGTGATCGGAATGGAAGATCATTCCAAAAGAGTTGCCGGAATGTATATTATGATGACAAAAAAAGGGCCGCTGTTTCTGGCTGATACGACTGTCAATTTTAATCCAACCTCAGAAGAACTCGCAGATATTACCATCCTGGTCGCAAAGGAAGTTCGCAATTTTGGAATTACACCGGTTATCGCCATGTTAAGTTATTCGAATTTTGGTAGTAGTAATTCTCCCGAAGCAAGATTAGTAGCAGATGCAAGAGAACTTGTAAAACAGAAAGAACCTTCTTTGGTGATTGATGGTGAGATGCAGGCGAATGTTGCTTTTAATAAAGAAATTTTAAAAGACAATTATCCATTTAGCGAATTGGTAAATAAAGATGTCAATGTTTTGATCTTTCCAAATCTTGCATCAGGAAATGTTACCTATAATCTTTTGCAGGAAGTTGGTGGTGCCGAAGCAATTGGGCCGATTTTACTAGGCCTTAACAAGCCTGTGCATATTCTTCAGTTAGGAAGCCATGTTCGCAGCATTTATAACATGGTTTTAATTGCTGTGGTTGATGCTCAATTAAAATGTAAAAGACATAAAAAGGATGAAGCCCCGGTAAGGAGATGGAGAAAATTGAAAAAGACGGACACTGAATAATCTAATTTTTAAGTAAAGCGAATGAAACTATTTTCTACAATTGGAGCTTATCTTTTGATGATGAAAGGTATGTTTACTAAACCGGAAAATTTCAAAATGTACTGGAAAGAACTAATGCATCAGGCAGTAGAAATTGGAATGGGGTCTTTAGGAATTGTGGCTGTAATTTCTATTTTTATGGGTGCTGTAAGTGCCGTACAAACAGCCTATCAGCTTACAAGTCCAATGCTTCCTAAAGAAACGATTGCACAAATTGTTCGTGATACTGTGATCCTTGAATTCGCGCCGACATTGGTTTGTATCGTTCTTGCAGGCGTTGTTGGAAGTAAGATTGCCGGCGAACTAGGAAATATGAGAGTGAGTGAACAGATTGATGCCCTTGAAATTATGGGTATCAACACAAGATCGTATTTAGTAGCTCCAAAAATATTAGGGGCATTGATCACTATTCCATTGCTGGTTATTCTTTCAATGGTCTTGGGAATTTATGGTGGCAGACTGGCCGGAACCCTAGGTGGCATTTTATCGGGGGATACTTATGATCGTGGTTTACTCATGAATTTTGTTCCGAAAAATGTTTGGTTTGCTTTGGTTAAAGCTTACACATTTGCTTTTATTATCAGCAGCATTTCTTCTTTTTATGGCTATAATGTAAAGGGAGGTGCTTTGGAAATTGGGCGGGCAAGTACATCGGCGGTAATTACCAGTTGCATCCTGATTTTATTTGCAGATTATGTTTTGGCATTTTTTATCTTGTAGTAATTTTCCTAACGATCAGAATCAGATTATACAATTGCATTTATTATGATAGAGCTTAAAAATGTTTCTAAAGCTTTCGGTGAAAAGGAGATACTTAAAAATATAAGTGCTACAATGGAAACTGGCAAGACGAATCTGATCATCGGAACCAGCGGAAGCGGCAAAACAGTTTTGCAAAAATGCATGGTTGGGCTTTTTGAAGTCGATTCGGGTGACATAATTTTCGATGGGAAAAATTTTACAAATATGGCTGAGGAAGACCGAAAGGAATTACGCCAGCAAATAGGAATGCTCTTCCAGGGGTCTGCACTTTTTGATAGCATGACTGTAGAACAAAATGTAAAATTTCCATTGGACATGTTTACAAAATGGAGTAATCAAAAGAAAATAGAACGGGTAAATGATGTGCTTGCAAGAGTAAATTTAAAAGATACCAATAAAAAATATCCCTCTGAAATTAGTGGCGGAATGAAAAAAAGAGTCGGCATTGCAAGAGCAATTGTTTTGAAGCCAAAATATTTATTTTGTGATGAACCGAACTCAGGCCTTGATCCGCAAACATCAATGGTGATCGATAAACTGATCCACGAAATTACCAAGGAAAATAATATAACTACCGTAATCAATACCCATGATATGAATAGCGTAATGGAAATCGGTGAAAATATTTTGTATTTATATCATGGAATCAAAGAGTGGGAGGGAACCAACAAGGAAATTATTTTCAATAAAAATGAAAAATTGAACGAATTTATTTTTGCTTCTGAATTTTTAAAAGATGCAAAAGACATGCGCATGTTGGAAGAAAAAGGAATAATAGATAATGAAAGAAATATGGACGATATCATGCGTGATGGTGGAGCAAATCTTCTGGTAAATGATGATGATAAATCCTGATAAATTTAAACGGTTTCTATGAAAAAGATTGTACTTGCTGCAATTATCGGTTTTTTCGCTTCTTCAATGATAAAGCCAATTACAGGAAAGGATGTGATAAAGGCAATGCATGAAAAATATTCAGGGAAATGGTATAAAACTTTTACATTTAACCAGACAACAGAAATCTATAAAAACGATTCTTTAATACGAACCCAGAAATGGAATGAATACATTCAGTTTCCACAGAATTTTAGAATTGATTTCGGCAATACAGACAGTGGCAATGCGGTAATTTTCAGAAATGATTCTTCGTATGTTTTCAGAAACAGTAAACAGGTAAGAGCCAGTTATTCTCCAAATGATATTTTATTTTTATTGGGCGGAATGTATTTTTATCCGTTAGAGACCACCATTGCAAAATTCGCCGGGTTTGGTTTTGATGTAAATAAGTTTCATGAAGCTAATTGGAAAGGTAAAGCTGTTTATGTAATTGGTGCCAGCAAAAATGAAGATTCTGTCAACCAGGTTTGGTTTGAAAAAGAGAATTATAATTTATTGCGTATGATTAAATTTGATAACAACCGAAAGGAAGAGGCGTTGCTGGAAGATCACGTAAGATTAGATGGTGGTTTTTCAGAAACATTGGTAAAATTTTATTTAAACGATAAACTGATTCAGGTAGAAAAATATCACGACCTTAATGCAAATATCAATCTTGATCCTGCAATTTTTGAGGTTTCAGATTTTCGAAAGAATACCTCCAGGTAAAGATTTAAGAAAACCTTCTTTTTACCAACTGATCAAATTGTTTGACTACAGGATGAGTATCATGCCACCCAATTTTTACTTTTAATTCTCTTTTTATCCAAAATTCTGCTTCTGCGTAAATTGAAAAATTCTGAATTGTTTTGATGCTGCGTTCATACATTGCTTCATCACCACGAAAAAGTTCATTGATAAAAAGAAAGCGATCGTTTACGCCAATTGCTTTCTTTAAATCCTTGATGGGAGCAGATGTGAGTGATTGTGAAAGTTCAATTTTAGTTTCTTTCAAACGATCGTTCAATGATTCAGGGTATTCAAAAGGCGCATCTTCAAAAGCATTTTTATAAACCGGATCCTGGTGAGCCAGCGTCGGCACTTCCTCAAGAGGATCAAAATCAAAGGTTGGCCTCTTATGAGAAGCTTTTGAATTAATGGCCTCAGCATTAATTTTTATCTGCTTAAGTTCTTTTTCAATATCCTCTTCATTTACCTGCAACACTTCCACTACTTTTTCTTCCTCTTTGGGAGAATTAAAATTTTCAGCAATTCCCACAACATTGAAAGTAACCGGCATTACAACAGAAATCTTTTCACTTGTATAACCAGGTTTCTTTTCTAATTCATTCATTAATTCTGCCTGTAAAATTTGTACGGTATGTAACATTTCTCTGGCTGAAGAATTTTCATCTACCTGTTTTTGAAGTTTTTTCAGAAGTGTTGACACTCTGTCCATATAAAAATGTAAATAATTATTAGAAAAAATCAGAAAAAAATCTTTGTTTTTGATTTAACGAAAAATCATTTTAACCTTGCAACCGGGCTAAGTTACTAATTGAAATCAAAATTAAATACAAAAAATGTTCATAGAACCAAATTTCAGAGGTGAGAGACGGGGTTGGATTGAAGTGATTTGTGGAAGCATGTTTAGTGGCAAAACTGAGGAATTGATCCGCCGTTTAAAAAGGGTCGAAATTGCGCATCTGAAAGCCGAGATTTTCAAACCTGCCATTGATACAAGATATGATGAACAAAAAATTGTCAGTCATGATGAAAATAAGATCCAGTCAACTCCGATAGAAAATTCTCAAACAATTCTTTTGCTGGCGCAGGATGTAGATGTGGTAGGAATTGATGAAGCACAGTTTTTTGACGATCAGATAACGGTAGTTTGTGAAGCGCTTGCATTAAAAGGAATGCGGGTAATTGTCGCAGGATTGGATATGGATTACATGGGAAAACCTTTCGGTCAAATGCCGAATTTACTTGCGGTAGCAGATTATATTACAAAATTGCATGCCATTTGTGTAGTGTGTGGAAATATTGCCAATGTGAGTTACCGAAAAATAAATACCGGCCCCCAGGTTTTGTTAGGTGAAAAAGATATTTATGAACCGAGATGCAGGATTTGCGCACAGTTAAACAGATGATTGGGCACTGGCTTATTAGTTAATTGGTTTAATCGTTTTAAAAGTAAATTTGTAGAAAAAGCTAAAGAGGTCAAAAAATGGTCACATTGTAATTTTGACCTGAAACCTCATGCCTGATACCTTTTTAATGTCAAAGATAATCACTCTTTTAAAAAAAGACTTTCTGCTGGAACTTCGGCAGCAACATACTTTTTTTGGAATTTTACTTTACGTTGCTTCAACAATTTTTGTTTTATATCTCGCAATGGGCCGCCCTGAAAGTACTGTTTATAATGGCCTGTTTTGGATGATCCAATTATTTGTTTGTGTAAATGCGGTTGCTAAAAGTTTTTTGCAGGAAAGCAAAGGGCGTATGCTTTATTTTTATACCATCACAAGTCCGGTTCAATTTATTATCGCGAAATTAATTTATAGCACAGTCATTATGCTTTTAATGGTGCTTTGCAGCCTGTTTTTATTTACTGTTTTATTGGGAAATCCCGTAATGGATCCAATCCAATTTATCGGTATAGCGGGTTTTGGCGGATTAAGTCTAAGCCTTGTTTTTACGTTGATGTCTGCCATTGCCGCCAAGGCCCATCAAAATGCCGCGATCATGGCAATTCTCGGATTCCCTTTGATCATTCCTCAATTATTATTACTGATCAGATTATCTAAATCAGCCTTTGGAGAAGTTTTCAGGGAAGGTGCTGTTTTACAAATCTGCCTTTTATTGGCCGGTCTCGATTTCTTAGTAATTATCTTATCAGTCATTTTGTTCCCTTTTTTGTGGAAGGAATAAAATAGGGTTTTTAAATTACTAAATTATCTCATTGTTTCCTTGTTGTTATTCTGTGATTTATAATTCCGGTTGGATAATTTTCAATGACTTCTCCTCTTTAATTGAATTTAAAGAAAAACCGCTTTTAGGAAATAACAATTATCAAAACACACGAATATTATTCTTAATTTTGCTGCACAAAAATAAATTCATGAAATTAAAGTGGTGGAAGATATTGTGTATTGTTTTTTTATTTGTCACCTTCACTGCCGGTTTTCTAATTAAAGTTCCCATTGTAGGGAATCTGCATCAAAGTATTCGTAATTTTTTCTTTCATGTTCCCATGTGGTTTGGACAAATGGGGCTGCTCACCTTATCTCTTGGTTATTCTGTCGCTTATCTCAGAACACAAAAAATCAAACATGATATTTATGCTTCTGAATTTGCAAAAACAGGAATTATTTTCGGTATTCTTGGGTTAATGACAGGATCAATATGGGCAAAATACACCTGGGGAGAATTCTGGAGCAATGATCCAAAACAAATTGCGGCCGCCATCGCCGTTTTAATCTATCTGGCATATATCGTTTTACGCGGTTCCATGACAGATATGGACAAAAGGGCCCGTGTTTCTTCTGTCTATAATATTTTCGCTTATTTTATTTACATCCCACTGATCATGATTCTTCCCCGATTGGTACAATCTCTTCATCCGGGTGGAATGGAAGGTGCTAAAGGGGGTGGTAATCCTGCACTTGGCGGACAAAGTTTAGATGCAACAATGGAAATGGTCTTCTGGCCGGCAGTCTTTGGCTGGTTGCTTCTGGGAATCTGGATCAGCAGTTTGAAAATAAGATTAAGCCTGCTTACCAATAAAAATTTAATTAATGAATAAATTATTTTTAAAGAGTTTATTTCTAACCGCTATTTCATTTGTATCAAGCCCTTTTTTATGGGCGCAAACGACTTCCCCAACCATCGATCAGACAATGAGAAGCCATGATAAAATTTATGTAGTGATGGCAGTCTGTGTAGTTATTTTAATTGTGTTTTTTTTATATTTAATAAGAATAGACAATAAAGTCTCTAAAAAAGAAAAGTCCGTTCAATAAAAACAGATATTATGTCTTCAAAAGTGCCGTACAGTTTTTTTCAAAATGTAGAAAAAAGCTTCGATAAAGCAGCCGTATTTACCCAATGGGACAATGGTATTCTCCAACAAATTAAGCAATGCAATAGTGTCTATCAGATGCGTTTTCCCATCAAAAGAGAAAACGGTGAAATCGTTACCCTTGAGGCATATCGGGTTCAACATTCACATCATAAAACTCCCTGCAAAGGCGGAATTCGTTTCAGCAATGCAGTAAACCAGGACGAAGTGATGGCACTTGCTGCATTAATGACTTATAAATGCGCCATTGTAAATGTTCCTTTTGGAGGAGCAAAAGGCGGAATCAAAATCAGCCCGAGAGAATATACTCCATATGAACTTGAAAAAATTACCCGTCGCTATACGGCGGAATTGATCAAGAAAGATTTTATTGGTCCGGGTACGGACGTTCCTGCTCCTGACTATGGAACCGGAGAAAGAGAAATGGCATGGATTCTTGATACTTATACGGCAATGCATCCTGGTGAAATTGATGCCGCTGCCTGCGTTACCGGAAAACCGGTTTCACAAGGCGGAGTACGTGGAAGAAAGGAAGCTACCGGTTTGGGCGTATTTTACGGGCTTACTGAAATCTGTAATATGTCAAGTTTGATGGATAAACTTGGTTTACTGACCGGCGTAAAAGGAAAACGTGTTTGTATTCAGGGATTGGGGAATGTAGGATACCATTCTGCATTATTTTTCCAGCAGGCGGGAGCAATAATTGTTGGCTTGGCGGAAATGGAAGGCGCAATCAAAAGCTATGACGGTCTTGATGTTGAAAAAGTTTGGCTTCATCGCAAAAAGACTGGTTCTATTTTAGATTTTCCTGGTGCAGAAAATTTTGAAAAATCATCAGATGCACTTGAAATGGAATGTGATATTTTAATACCTGCGGCTTTAGAAAATGTGATTAATGGAGAAAATGCAGGACGGGTCAAAGCAAAAATAATTGGTGAAGCAGCAAATGGTCCTTTAACTCCTGAAGCTGATGAAATTTTAAATCCAAAAGGCGTTTTGATTGTTCCTGATATGTATTTAAATGCCGGCGGCGTTACCGTTAGTTATTTTGAATGGTTAAAAAATCTGAGCCATGTTCGTTATGGCCGTTTGGAAAAAAGATTCACCGAAAATATGAATCATCATATTGTGAACCAGGTAGAGGAACTTACCGGAAAAACGATCACTGCTACAGAAAGAGATTTCATCCTTCATGGTGCTGATGAAGTGGATCTGGTAAGAAGTGGATTGGAAGAAACCATGATTGCTGCCACCCGCGAAATTGTTGATATCTGGCAAAAAACTCCGGCAATTCCTGATTTAAGGACTGCAGCCTACGTTTGTGCGATTAATAAAGTAGCCACTTCTTACGCTGAATTGGGAATTTTCCCATAATCAATTTCACCTATTGTTTCTGATAATTTTAGGAGAATAAGGATTGTTATTTCTTTTTTCAAAAGGAAAATAACTTACCTTTGCCGCCCGAATTAAAATTTTTATTCACAAAAAAAACACGATTAATGCAGAATTATGAATTGATGGTGATTTTTACCCCGGTACTTTCTGAAGAGGAATTCAAAGCTGCTCAGAAAAAATTCACTTCCCTGGTTTCTGAAAACGGAGGAGAGGTTGTGTACGAAAATGCGTGGGGACTAAAATCACTGGCGTACCCGATCCAGAAAAAAACTACCGGTTTATACTGGGTTCTGGAATATGCGGCGCCAACCGACTTCAATGAAAAGCTGAAAACCCAGCTTTTGCGTGACGAATCAGTTATTCGCCACATGTTCACTGCACTCGATAAATACGCCGTCGAGTACAATGCCAAAAAGAGAAAAGGCGTACCAACAGGAATCGAAAAAGCGGAGGTAAACAATGCCTAAACCAAACGAAATCAAATACCTGACAGCAATAAAAGCTGAAAAACGGCCTAAAAAATATTGCCGTTTCAAAAAACTGGGCATCAAATACATCGATTATAAAGATGCTGACTTTTTGAAAAAATTCCTTAACGAACAAGGGAAATTACTTCCCCGCCGTATCACTGGTAATTCTTTGAAATACCAGCGCAAAGTGAGCGAAGCAGTAAAGAAAGCCCGCCAAATGGCCATTCTTCCTTACGTAACAGATTTAATGAAATAAAATTTTTAACCACCCTAATCCGCCTTCGCGGAGAAAGTCCTGTCAATAAGTAGGATTGGGTAAAAATGCAAACAAAATGCAGGTAATATTAATACAGGATGTAAATAATTTAGGAGGTGCACACGAACTGGTAACTGTAAAAGATGGTTACGGACGCAACTATCTTATTCCTCACAAATTCGCTGTCGAAGCAAGCCCTTCGAATTTGAAACGTTTAGAAGAACGCAAAAAACAAATTGCGAAGAAAGAAGAAAAATTGTTGGCTGAAATCAACAGTGTGATTTCAGTTTTGCAATCTTCACCGTTGAAAATCGGAGCTAAGACCGGTACAAGTGGAAAGATTTTTGGAAGCGTAACTTCTGTTCAGATAGCAAGAGCGATTCGTGAACAAAAAGGTTATGAAATTGATCGTCGCAGAATTACTATTCCTGATGAAGTAAAAGAATTAGGAACTTATAAAGCAAAAATTGATTTCGGCAAAGGACACGAGACAGAAGTAGTATTTGAAGTGGTTGCTGAATAATTTTCTTTAATAATCTTTGTTGAAATCCCGCTTTCTGAGCGGGATTTTTTATATGCGCTACGCAAACCATAGTTCTTTAGAGTGTAAGTCTCGAAGAGCCAGCTAACGGGAATCGTTAGTTTGAAGCAAGGGTGTCCACTGTGAGGTGGAATCTGAAGGAAGCTAAGGACAAGGATGTGAGATGACGAACAGAAAAAGGAGATAAGGCTTACTTTATTGGGTGAGTTGGCATTGGACAGAAAAGCCCTAATTCAACCGTTACATGCTTTTGAAACAGTGCAAACGGGCAATATGGGTGGTGAGATTTTTGAGAAAGGCGGGAATAGAGGAAACATTGGCATGGCGCTTGGCCTTATCGGGTAAAGGATGGTGGCGATTGAGCAACATTCCAGCCGGAAGCATGGCGATGAATAAGGAATGGTT
>Ga0157371_10000949_pt1 | contig 32394 bp, 24 predicted proteins | sample C45metaG_FD_113462 | JGI IMG/M metagenome (GOLD analysis project Ga0157371, IMG submission 113462) | Corn rhizosphere microbial communities from Kellogg Biological Station, Michigan, USA - C4-5 metaG | ecosystem: Host-associated > Plants > Roots > Rhizosphere > Soil | place: USA: Michigan... | reverse complement strand
GGTGCGGTGGTCGGGGTGGAGCCGTTGTGCCGCGAACGCCTGTCCGGGCCCGGCCCCAAGGCCGGCGGCCCACACTACCGGCTGCGCTTCGCCGGCGAGCGCACGCTCACCATCAACACCACCGCCGCCGGCGGCAACGCCTCGCTGCTGACGATCGGCGAATAAGGGGCGGGGGCGGAAGCGCAGTCACACTTCCGCCCCGGCAGCCTCGCGAACCGCCTGCGGCAGTCGCGCGGCACACGGATGTCGGTCCGACGGATGTTCGGCATACTGCAGGCATCCTTTGCCTGGACGATGGCATGCCGCACGAAACCCCCACCACCGAGAATTCCGACGACACCGGCCTCACCGGCATCCTGCAGCGACTGCGCTCTGCCCAGGCGGCGGACCCGATGCCATCCTGGGCGATCCGCGCCGGCCGACTGCATGCGCTGGAAACCATGCTGCGCGAACAGCGCGGCGCGTTTGCCGCGGCGATCAGCGCCGATTTCGGCCAACGACCGGTCGAAGAGACCGATCTGCTGGAAGTGTTTCCCAGCCTGTCCGCCATCCGTCATGCCCTGCGCCATGGCCGACGCTGGATGCATCCGCGGCGTTCGTTCGCCGGGCTGGCGTTCCTGCCTGCGCGCAATGAACTCATGCCGCAGCCGCGCGGCGTGGTCGGCATCATCGTGCCGTGGAACTATCCGCTCTACCTGGCCGTGGGCCCGCTGGTCGATGCGTTGGCCGCGGGCAATCGCGTGATGCTGAAGATGAGCGAGTACACGCCGCGCTTCTCGGCGCTGTTCGCCGAACAGGTCGCGCGCAGCTTCTCCCCAGACGAAATCGTGGTGGTGACCGGCGACGCCGGAGTGGCGCAGGCGTTTTCGGCGCTGCCGTTCGACCATCTGCTGTTCACGGGCTCCACCGCGGTCGGCCATCACGTGATGCGTGCGGCCGCCGCCAACCTCACGCCGGTGACGCTGGAACTGGGCGGCAAGTCGCCCGCGATCATCGGCCCGGGCGCGCGCTTCGAACATGCGGTGGAACGCATCATGTTCGGCAAACTGGTCAACGCCGGGCAGACCTGCATTGCGCCGGACTATGTGCTGCTGCCGCGCGCACGCATGCAGGATTTCATCGACAAGGCCAGCCGTGTGACGGCGGCGATGTATCCACAGCTGCAGCAGAACAGGCAATACGCGAGCATCGTTTCCGACCGCCAGTACGAACGCCTGGTCGGCCTGCGTGACCATGCGCTGGCAGCTGGCGCCCAACTCCATCCCCTGAGCGAGGCCGCTGACGATCCGGCGCGCCGATTGCTGCCACCGCAATTGCTCAGCGCCGTCACCGGCGACATGGCAGTGATGCGCGAGGAGATCTTCGGCCCGCTGCTGCCGCTGCTTCCCTACGATTCATTGGACGAAGCGATTGCCTGGGTGGCCGCGCGTCCGCACCCGCTGGCGTTGTATCTGTTCGAGCAGAATCGGACTTTGATCGACAAGGTGCTGGCGAACACCACCGCCGGCGGCGTCAGCGTCAACGACACGCTGTACCACATCGCCCAGCATGGCCTGCCGTTCGGCGGCGTCGGCGCCTCAGGCATGGGCGGTTATCACGGCGAGGCGGGCTTCCGCACGTTCTCGCACATGAAGCCGGTGTTCCGCCAGGCACGGCTGAACGGTGCCGGCCTGCTCAACCCGCCCTACGGCGGCCGTTTCAGACGGATGCTCGACCTGCTGCTGCGGCGCGGCTGATCACTTCACGGCCGATCACTTCACGGGATCTCGAATATCCATTTTTGCTTGGGGATTTCGAGGTTCACTTTACGAGACTCGAAAAAAAACCTCCCCGCGAACGGGAAGGTTTTTGTTTTGGACGTCCATTTCAACAAACGTCGCGCTGGCGTCAAGACGTCAGAACTTGTACACCGCCGACAGGCTCAGCAGGTTGCCATAGTCGTCCGAGTAGCCGGTCAGGACGTCGCCGGTGGCGCTGACCGAACCATTGATGCGCGCCTTGTTGACGAAGATGTGCGCGTATGAGGCGTTGATCTGGAAATGCTCGCTGGCGGTGTAGCCGATGCCGACGGTGGCGAGCTTGCGCGTTTCGTCAGGCACGCGCGGATCACGCAGGCTGTCCGATGTCGGCGTGGTATCCAGCGCCACGCCTGCACGCAGGGTGACCTTGTCGTTGACGTAGTAGTCGCCGCCAACCGAGACATACCAGCTGTTTTTCCAGTTGAAGTCCTGCTCGCTGGCCGGCTGCGCCGGGTTGTCGTAGGTCACCTTCAGCTGCTTGAACACGTCCCACTTGGTCCACGCCACGTCCGCGCCGATGCCGAACTTCTCGGCCTGATGCCAGTAGCTTAGGCTGGCCGTGGCCGGGGTAGTGAAGCCGGCTGTGCCATTGGTGTGCGTGAACGGCGTGCCGCCGCCGAGCAGCGGGGCCACGGCCGGATTGGACAGCAGGGCGGCGACATTCGCTGGTACCTGGAAGTTGGCCGTGCCATGAAGTGTGTGATCGATCTTGGAACGGTAGTTGAAAGCCAGCTTGTCCTGCGTGGTCAGCTTCCAGTACGCACCGAGCTGCCAGCCATAGGCCCAGTCGTCACCGGTGATGCGGGCATAGCCGTCCGAACCCGGCGGCACCACGGCACCGACCTGCGCTGCCAGCGCCTGCGCCGTCGCCGGATCGAGCTGGCCAGCCGCCGCAGCCTGCTGGATCAGGCCCAGGCCGACCATGTTGAAGTTGATCGCATTGGTCAGCTCGGCACTGGTCCTTTGCGCGATGACGCTGGCACCGAGACTGAAGCTGTCGGTGACGTCGAACGAACCGGACAAGGTCGCATCGAGCGACTCGAACTTGGACTTGATCGCGTTATAGCGACCGACCCAGTTCTTGTCGTATTCGGTCTGGAAACCGAACGGCACCGAGAAGCCCGCACCGACCTGCACGCGGTCGCTGACCTGGGTGGCGAAGAACAGCGCCGGCACCGGCAAGGTGGTACCGGCGTCGCCGCCGTTGCCGCCGCTGATCGGGCGGCCCAGCGCATCATGCGCGCTGCCGTGGAACTTGGTGCTGAAATTGATGCCGGTGACGTCGGCCTGCAGGTAGGTGCCCTTGAGGTCGCTCATCGCGGCTGGATTGTTCGTCACCACCGAGACATCGCCACCCGCCGTGGCGGAGCCGGCATACGCACGGCCCAGCCCCATGGCACTGTTTTCCTTGAGCTGGAAGGCACTGGCGCTGGCAAGACCCGGCACGAGCGCGCCGACAACAGCCACACTCAACACGGCCAACGCGAGCGGACGGGCAGCGCCCGGGAAGGAACGGAAAGACTTGTGCATCGCTTGCTCCTGCTTATCTGTGGTGCGACTCGGAATTGAATGAGGTGCGGCGACAAACCCCGAATTCATACGCGCGTTTGAAGCCCCTGTGCCGCACTCTGCCCGCTAGTACGGGGCGTTGCAAGTGCAGTCGCAACATTCAGCTAACAAATGAAATGCAGCTGACGCCGTTCGGCCATCGCCGACCTGCCGTCCGATTCGCGGCTCCATAAACGGCGGGCAGGTCGCCTGCCGCGCTGCTACCCTGAGCGATCCCTCAGCGCGGGCGCTTTCGGTGCCCTCTCCGTTTCTTTGGCAGGAGTTGTCATGCAGTGTTTCGTATACGCCAGCCTGCGCAAGGTCGACAGCTACGTGTGGCTGGCACGGCGAGATGCGTTCGACGTACTGCCCGAGTCGCTCATGCTGCTGCTGGGCGAGCTGCGTTTCGTGATGGAGGTGCACCTGGACGAGCAGCGCAGGTTGCCGGTCGAGGACACCGCACAGGTACTCGACCATCTGCGCACGCAGGGCTGGCACCTGCAACTGCCGCCGCAGGAGACCCTCGCTGCCGCCAACCAACTCCCTTACACGCATTCGCCGCAGGACGATCGTGATGAGTGAATCGAGCGCCGGTTAACACTTGGTTACCGCCTGCACATCCAACGATTTCTATACTGCCGACATGACCCAGCCCAAATCGCGCCGCCGACCGCCTTTCCTGCAAGCCCTTGCCTGGTTCATTCCCGGCCTGCTCGCCGTCTCCGCCGCCGGGCTGGCCAGCCATCCGCTGACCCTGATTCCGCTGCTGCTGGCCAATGCGCTGACCATGGCCGCGATCTGTCACGCGATCGGTTTCGATCCCGAACCGCGCTTCGGTCGAACCGTCTTGCGCCGCGGCGCCGCGCACCTGGTGATGTTCACCGGCTATACGGTGCTGGTGTTCGTGCTGGTCGCGTGGCCGATGCTGCAGTTGAGCCAGGCGCCAAGCCTCAGCGCCGCGCTGATCCTGGCAGCCGCGCTGGTACTGGCGCTGGCGGCGCTGTGGCGACTGTGGCCTGCATTCGGATTGGTGTTCGTCTGGGACGATGCCTATCCCGGGCAGCGCGATGGCTCGTGGATTTTCACCGCCACGTTGCGCTGCATCGCATTCAGTCGTCATCTGTCGCGTGAAGAGCGCTTCTTCAGCCACTTCCTGCCATCGGCGTTGGCGTTGCTGGTGCTGGCTTTCGGCGCGATAGCACTGACCGGACTGTACGGCGTGCTTCCCTCCGAGCCGCGCATCGCCGCGCTGGCGATTTACGGCGTCGTGCTGCTGCCGCTGGGTTGCCTGGTCATTGCCAACCGGACGCTGCGGGCGCTGCTGTGCGAACGCCATGGCAAGCACAAGCAATCCGCCCGGAATCCGGCGACCGCTCCCGGCCCGGCCGCGGTGATCGTTCCCTTGAGCGAGCAGGAGCGTACCCCCGGCACTCGCGAACAGGCCGAAGCCTTGTTGGCGGCCACTCGCCAGGGCGACATCGAACGTGCGCTGGCACTGGTCGACGCGGGTGCCGATCCCGACACCACGCCGGGCGCCGACGATCGCGACCAGCGTCCGGTGCTGATGCTGGCGGCGTTGCTGCCCGATACCCGGCTGTTGCGCGCACTGATCGCCAGGGGCGCCGACGTGAACCGTGCCAGCGGCGGCATCACCCCCTTGCTCGCGGCCACCCGCGACAGCTGGCACGGTCGCGCCGAGGCCGTGCTGACCCTGCTCGCCAACGGCGCCAGCCCACTGGTCGTCGATGCCGAAGGCAACACCGCGCTGCATGGTGCGGTGCTGAGCGTCGATGCCGGCGTCGCGGCGATGTTGCTGGACGCGTCGGCCCCGATCAATGCACTCAACAAGGCCGGCGTCAGTCCGCTGGCCACCGCCTGCCGCGCCGCCAACTGGCCGCTGGCAAAGTTCCTGCTGGAACATGGTGCCAAGCCGGCGCCTGCCGATGGCGAGCCGGCCCTGGTCGCCGCCGCCGGCATCGCCGATGACGATGTCGCCGGGGTCAAGCTGCTGCTCAAGCATCGTGCCGCAGTCAACGCGGTCGATGCGCGCCACCGGCATGCGTTGCTGAGCGCCGCCGCCGAAGGCCACGAACAGATCGCGCGCGCGCTGTGTGCGGCCGGCGCCGACGTCAACTTGGCCGATCAGAACGGCAGCACCGCGCTGATGGAAGCCGCCCGCGCCGGTGCCTGCGGCATCGTGCAGCTGCTGGCCGAGGCGCAGCCCGATGCGCGCGCGCGCGACCACCATGGTCGCGACGCGCTGACCCTGGCCTGCCAGTCGCCGCATGCGAAAGGCGAAACCGTGCGCGCGCTGCTGTCGCTCGGTGCCGAGCCGAAGACTCCCGGCAGCGATGGCCGCAGCGCGCTCGATCACGCCGCCGGTGCCGGCCGCTGGGATCTGGTCGCGCTGCTGGATCCCGACACGCCGCTGCCGGCCAGCCTCAGCCAGGACGTGCTGGCCGTGGACGCCGACACCCCGGCGCACCTGCTCGATGCGTTGCGCTTCGGCCACTGGGCGATCGTGTCGGGTTTTGGCGACCGCGTGCGCGAGTGGCCGCAATCGCAGCTGGCGCAGCTGTATCTGGACCTGGCGACACCGGGGCTGGCCGCTGGCCGCCGCTGGCTGCTCGACCACGGCCTCGATGCCGAGGCGCGACTGGAAGCACCGCGGGTCGACGATGCCGAAACGGGCGAGTCGCCGCCACCGCCGCCGCTCGGTCGACGCCTGTTCGATGCCTTGCTGCAGCAGTTGCCGAACTCGACCGAAGCACTGGACGATCTGCTGCAGGCTGGCGCAAGCCCGGCTGGCGCCGGCCTGCTGGCCCAGGCGCTGACACGTCTGGGCAGCGCCGCCCAAGGCACCGCGCTGGCGCTGAACCTGCTCGAACGTGGCGCCGATCCGTTCGGCTCCGACGCGCGCGAACGCACGCCACTGCACCTGGCGGTGGTCCACGCGCAGCCGGAGTTGCTGCAAGCCCTGCTGGCCCGTGGCTGCGATCCGAACACGCGCGACCGCGAAGGCCGCACGCCGTTGTTTGCCGCACTCGAACATGGCGCGCAGGCGCTGCCGCTGGTACGCGCCTTGATCGCCCATGGCGCCAATCCCGAGGCTACCGATGCGAACGGCGAAACGCCGTTGGGGCTGGCCCTGGAGCATCCGGCCGTCGAGCGCTGGCTGGATTGGCGCGACTGGCCGCGTCCGCATCGCCCGCTGCGCGCCAGCGACCTGCCTGCTGCGGCCGCGGTCGGCGCGCTGGCTACCGTGCAACGCCTGCTCGAACTCGGCTTCGCGGTCGACACCCGCGACGACCAGGGTGCAACCGCCCTGCTGCGCGCCTGCGGTGCCGGGCATCGCGAATGTGCCGCGCACCTGCTCGAAGCCGGCGCCGATCCGTCGATGGCGGCACGCAGCGGAGTGACTCCGCTGGCAGCCGCGGTCGCGGCGCGGCGCGAAGCACTGGTCGAACTGCTGCTGCAACGTGGCATTGCCGTCGACCAGCGCCTGCCGAACGACGCCACCGCGTTGATGGTGGCCGCGGCGATGGGTTACCCGGAAATTCTCGAGCGCCTGCTCGACGCCGGAGCCGACGTCAATGCCGTCGACGCGAGCGCCCGCAGCGCGCTGCACGCCGCCGCGCAATTCGGCTTCGAACACAACGACAGCCTGCGCGCGCGCCGCCTGTTCGACGGTCTGCTCAAGCGCGGCGCCGACATCAACCTGGCCGACAGCGAGGGCAAGACCCCGCTGCTGTTGCTGCTGGGCGCACAGCTACGCCCGGGCAGCGAATGCGACGCCACCCACATCGGTGCGCTGGTGCCATTGCTGCTGGACGCCGGCGCCCGGGCCGGGCATGCCGATCAGCGCGGCGTCACGGCGCTGCACGCCTGCGCCATGCATGCGCTGCTGCCACCGGCGCGCGTGCTGCTGACGCGTGGTGCCGACCGCAACGCCGCCGACGCGTTCGGCCGCACCGCAGCGGAGGTCGCGCGGCAACTGGGCTATATCGACATCGCCCACGAGCTGGCCGCACGCAGCAGCGCCATTCCGAGTGTGCGGCAGACCCTGCGCCAGCCGGCGCAACCGGCCGACTGATTCGCGCATACCGGCGCCGGCGACGAGCGCCGGCTTCAGGACCTCATTCTTCCTCGCTCAGCGGGGTTCCCGCATCGCGCTCCCGCGCGCGCGCGGCCTCCGGCGATGCATCGGCCTCGAACAGTCTTGCCAGGTCCGCAAGCGCCTCGCGCGTGGTCTGCACCAGCTTGGTTTCATCGTCGTAGACCAGGTATTGCGCCTTGATCAGCTCCGCGTCCTGACGCCGGAAACGTTCCACCTGGTCGGTTGCCTCCTGCGCGCTCAGACCCAATGCCTCCAGCGCCTTGCGCGTCATCTTCAGGCTCGAATACAACGTCTCGCGCACCGGCTCGTCGATGCCCAGATCCATCAGGCGCCATACGTGCTGGCGATTGCGCGCACGCGCGACGATTTTCAGATGCGGGTATTGCCGGCGCACGACCCGCGCCACGCGCAGGCTCGATTCGGGATCGTCGCTGGCCAGCACGAACACCTCGGCCTTGTCCGCCTGCGCGGCACGCAGCAACTCCGGCCGCGCCGGATCGCCGTAGAAGATGTCGGTGACGTTGCCGAAACGCTGCACCAGGTCGAGCTGCTCGACCGAGTGATCCAGCGCCACGAACGGCACGCCTTGCGCGCGCAGCACGCGGGCGATGATCTGGCCCATGCGACCGTAGCCGGCGATGATCACCCGCGGCACGTGCGTGTCGATGGTGTCGTAGGCGCGTGTCGGCTTTTTCGCCTTCGCGCCGAGCAGGTGCGCCAGCATGGCGACCAGCAACGGCGTCAGCGCCATCGACAGCGAGATCGCCAGCACCAGCTGGTTGTGTTGCGGGCCGCTGAGCAATTGCTGCTCCCGTGCCAGCTTCAACACCACGAACGCAAACTCGCCGCCGCAGGCAAGCAACACCGCCAGGCGCAGCGCCTCGGCGCGATCGAGCCCGCCGACCAGGCGACCCAGTGGCCAAAGCAGCATGCCCTTCAACAGCAGCAGCCCCATCACCAGGGCCAGCACGCGCAGCGGCTGGTGCAGCAGCAACGACAAATCCATCGTCATGCCGACGCTGATGAAGAACAGGCCGAGCAGCAGACCCTTGAACGGTTCGAGATGGGATTCCAGCTCGTGCCGGTATTCCGAATCGGCCAGCAGCACGCCGGCGAGGAACGCCCCGAGCGTGGACGACACGCCGGCCAGTTCCATCAACCATGCCGTCCCCATCACCACCAACAACGCGGTGGCGGTGGAAACCTCGACCGCATCCGCCTTCGCCACGAAACGGAACACCGGACGCAACAGGTAGCGACCGCCGACCACCACCGCGACGATCACGCCGATCGTGCGCAAGGTACCGGCCAGGTCCACGCCGTGCCTGGCCGAGGACGCCGCCAGCAGCGGCACCATCGCGATCAGCGGGATCGCCGCCAGGTCCTGGAACAACAGGATGGCAAACGCCTGGCGTCCATAGGCCGATCCCGCCTCCTTGCGTTCGGCGAGGATCTGCAGGCCGAAAGCGGTCGACGACAACGCCAGACTGCCACCGACGATCGTCGCCGCCTTGCCGGTGAGGCCGAACAGGAAATAAGCGACGAGCGCAATCACCACGCTGCTGGCCAGCACCTGCAGCAGGCCGGTGCCGAATACCGAACGGCGCATCACCCACAGCCGCTGCGGCGACAACTCCAGGCCGATCACGAACAGCATCAAGACAATGCCGAACTCGGAAATCGTGCTCACGCCCGCGGTGTCGCCGACCAGCCCCAGCAACTGCGGCCCGATCACCACCCCGGCCAGCAGGTAGCCCAGTACCGAGCCAAGCCGGAAGCGTTTGGTCAACGGCACCGCGATCACCGTGGCGAGCAGGAACACCAGCGCGGTCTGCAGGTAATGGTGGCTGTCCAAGCGCGAACGACTCCGGTCGGGGAGCCCCGATTATTCCACGCCACCGATCCACGTGCGGACGATGCGTTCGCGCAGGGAACAGAAACGAACAGGCCCGCACATGGCGGGCCTGTTCCGCGACGTGGAGCGTGGCTCCCTTAGTTCTTCGAGCCATCCTTCAAACCGCGGTTCTCCAGCATCGGCTCGATGCTCGGATCCTTGCCGCGCCAGTCCTTGTACATCTTCGCCAGCTCCTCGGTGTTGCCGCGCGACAGCACCATTGCGCGGAAGCGGTCGCCGTTCTCGCGGGTCATGCCACCATGCTCCTTGAAGCCGATGAAGGCGTCGTCGGCCAGCATCTCGGTCCACAGATAGGCGTAGTAGCCGGCGGCGTAGCCGTTGCCCCAGATGTGCTGGAAGTAGCTGGAGCGGTAGCGCGGCGGCACGTAGCCGAGGTCGATGTGATCCTTCTTCAGCGCGGCCGCCTCGAACTGGTCGGCGTCCTGCAGCGGCGCGTCGGCACCGAGCATGTGCCAGTTCATGTCGAGCAACGCGGCGGCCACCAACTCGGTCATGTTGTAGCCGGAGTTGAACTTGCCGGCCTTCTTCATCTTGTCGACCAGAGCCTGCGGCATCGGCGCGCCGGTCTTGTAGTTCTTCGCGTAGTTGGCGAACACCTTCGGGTTGGTTGCCCAATGCTCGTTGAACTGCGACGGGAACTCGACGAAGTCACGCGCGGTGCTGGTGCCGGACAGGGTCGGATACTGCGAGTCGGCGAACATGCCGTGCAGGGCATGGCCGAACTCGTGGAACATCGTGGTCACGTCGTCGAACGACAGCAGCGCCGGCTGGCCCGCCGCCGGCTTGGCGAAGTTGGCGACGTTGTAGATCACCGGCTTGGTGCCGAGCAGCTTGGACTGGTCGACCAGGTTGCTCATCCAGGCGCCGCCGCCCTTGTTGTCGCGCTTGAAATAATCGCAATAGAACAGCGCCATCGAGGTGCCGTCCTTGTCGAACACTTCGAACACGCGCACGTCCGGCTGGTACACCGGGATGTCGTGGCGCTCCTTGAAGGTCAGCCCGTACAGCTGATTGGCGGCGTAGAACACGCCGTTCTGCAGCACGTTGTCCAGTTCGAAATACGGCTTGATCTGGTTCTCGTCGAGATCGTACTTGGCCTTGCGCACCTGCTCGGCGTAGTAGTTCCAGTCCCACGGCTCCAGCTTGAAGCTGGGCTGCTTGAGCGCTTTCTGGTCCTTGTCGATCTGCGCCTGGATGTCGGCCGCTTCGCGCTTCGCGCGCGCCACCGCAGCCGGGGCCAGCTTGTCCATGAAGGCCATCGCCGTTTCCGGCGTCTTCGCCATCTGGTCGTCCAGCTTCCATGCCGCGTAGTTCGGATAGGCGAGCAGCTTGGCCTGCTCCGCGCGGATCTGCGCGATGCGCTCGATGGTCTTGCGGGTGTCGTTCGCGTCGCCATGTTCGGCACGGTTCCACGAGGCCTCGAACAGCGCCTTGCGGGTGTCGCGGTTGTCCAGGTCCTGCAGCTCGGGCTGCTGGGTGGTGTTCTGCAGGGTCAGCACGTACTTGCCGTCGAGCTTGCGATCCTTGGCGGCCTGCGCCGCGGCGGCAATCTCGGCATCGGACAAGCCGGCCAGCTTGGCCTTGTCGTCGATGACCACGGCAGCGTCCTTGGTCGCGGCCAGCAACTTGTTGGTGAATGCCGCGCTCAGCGTCGACTCTTCCTTGTTGAGGTCTTTCAGCTTCGCCTTGTCGGCATCGGACAGCTTGGCGCCGGCATGCACGAAGTTCTTGTAGACCACCTCGACCAGGCGCTTCGATTCAGGATCGAGCTTGAGCGTGTCGCGCTGGTTGTAGATCGTCTCGACGCGCTTGAACAGCTTGCCGTCGAGATAGATCGCATCCTCGTGTGCGGCCAGCTTCGGCGCTACGGTTTCCTGGACCTTCTGCAGCGTGTCGTCCGTGTTGGCACCGGTGACGGCGCCGAAGGCGGCCATCACGCGATGCAGCATCGCGCCGGATTTCTCCATGGCGACGAACGTATTTTCGAAGGTCGGCGCATCCGGGTTGTTCGCGATCTTCTGGATCTCGGCCAGGTGCTGCTTCATGCCTTCGTCGAACGCCGGCGCGTAGTCGGCATCGGTGATCTTGTCGAACGGCGTGGTCTGGAACGGCAACGTGCTGGCCGCGTAGAACGGGTTGCTGGCGATGTCGGCAACGGCGGCAGTGCTGCCGGCGGTCGCCGGCGCCACCGAGGTGGTCGGCGCGGGAGTCTTTTCGGCGTTGTTCGGCTGCTGCGAGCAGGCGGCCAGGCCTATCGTGGTGGCTATCACAATCATGCGGACACGAAACATCTGATTTCCCCAAGTGGTGCGCCCGTTGCCGGACACGGAAAGTCGAACCGCCGACTCTACCGACACCGGCGCCACTTTCCAAACACGCGCATCCGGCCGGGGGAATGCGGCTCAGGCCGCACGCAGGTCGCGCAATTGCCACGCCGATCCGATCAGCAGGTATAGCCGGTGGCGCACCACGCTCATCGGCAGTTCCGTAAGCAGGTCGACCTCGGTATGCAGGTCAACGACCCTTGCGGTTACCTGCGCCGCCGCATCGGTGGCACCCAGGCTCGAATCGACCGCGTCCGGATCCGGCTGTGCGGCGCGCCAGCGCTGGAACAGGTCGTCCTGGCGCAACGCCTGCTGCAGGGCCGCGGCGAAGTCATCGGGGCCGGCGCCGTCAAAAGCAAAGCGTGGATCGTCGCCGCTGGCATGAGCCAGGTCGGCAATCGACAGGTAATAATGGTTGCGGGCCATGTTGCCTCCGGCGCTGGGGTAGAGCTTCATTCAAGCACGCCGGATGTGAAGCTCAATCCACGGCCGCCGCCAGATGGCTCGCCGCGGCGGCCGGCGCCAGTCCGTACGGCAACACGCCCAGACACGGCGCCGGCAACAGGTCGCGCAGCGTGGCCAGGTTCTCTTCCACCGCATCCATGGATGGGTCGACGCGGTTGCCGATCCAGCCGAGCAGATCGCAGCCATCGGCCACGATCGCCCGCGCGCTGAGCAACGCGTGGTTGAGGCAACCCAGGCGCAAGCCGACCACCAGGATCACCGGCAATTGCCACTGCTTGGCGATATCCGCCGCGAACAAGCCCGGTGCCAGCGGCACCAGCCAACCGCCGACGCCCTCGACTACCACGCGCTGGTGTCCGGCGCGCAGCTGCTCGAATGCGGCGCGCATCGGCGCGAGCGAGACCCGCACGCCGTCATGCGCGGCGGCGAGGTGCGGCGACAACGGATCGCGCAACGCCACCGGATTGACCAGCGCATACGCCGGCGGCGCGCTGCTGGCCGCCTGCAAGGCCAGCGCATCGTCATTGCGCAGGCCGTCGACGGTTTCCACGCAACCGCTGGCGACCGGCTTCATGCCGCAGGCGCTATAGCCCGCCGCGCGCAATGCATGCAACAACGTGCACGCGGCATGCGTCTTTCCGATGCCGGTATCGGTTCCGGCGATGAACACGGCGCGGGTGGGATCGGACATTCGAATAAAGTTCCTGAAGATTCGGCAGAGAAGCCCGGCGCATAATAGGCGTTTTACGCACGGACCCATTGCCATGTTCGAACTTGCGTCGCACACCTACGCCAGCAAACGCGAGCACTACGAGGACTTGCTGCAGCACGCGCGCGGCCTGCTCGCCGGCGAGCGCGACCTGATCGCAAACGCGGCGAACTTCGGCGCGTTGATCTATCACAGCCTGCCGCAACTCAACTGGGCCGGCTTCTACCTGTACGACGGCACCGAACTGGTGGTCGGCCCGTTCCAGGGCAAGCCGGCGTGCATCCGCATCGCCCTTGGCCGCGGCGTCTGCGGCACCGCGGCGCAGACCCGCCAGACCCAGCTGGTGCGCGACGTCAACGCGTTCGACGGCCATATCGCCTGCGATGCCGCCTCGCAATCGGAAATCGTGGTCCCGCTGGTCAAGTCCGACGGCAGCCTGCTCGGCGTGTGGGATGTCGACAGCCCGGTCACCGACCGCTTCGATGAAGAAGACCGCGCCGGCATGCAGGCGCTGTGCGCCGTGTTCATGGACGCCGTGCACAGCTGACCCGACCTGATTTGATTTTGTAGGAGCGACTTCAGTCGCGATGCTTCTGCTGGTGGATACAAGGCATCGCGACTGAAGTCGCTCCTACAGAAGCCGTCAGCGTTCGCGCGACTGATGCAGCAGGTTCACTACCGCTTGCCGAGCTTCCTCGACGCCGGTACCGGCGGAAGACGAGAAAATCTGCGCGGTGGCATGCAGCCCTTCGGCGGCAAACTGTTTGCGCAGCGCCGCAAGCGCCTGCGTGGCCTGGCCGCGCGACAGCTTGTCGGCCTTGGTCAGCAGCACATGGCACGGCAGCTGGGTGGCGAAGCAGAACTCCAGCATCATCCGGTCGAACTCTTTCAACGGATGGCGGATATCGACGATCAGGACCAGTCCGCGCAGGCTGCGGCGCTGGTGCAGGTAGGCGTCGATCTCCAGCTTCCAGTGTTCGCGCATCTCCAGCGGCACCTTGGCGTAGCCGTAGCCCGGCAGGTCGATCAGCCGCAGATCGGCGGCGGACTCGCCCTCGACCGAAGTCGGCGCTCGCTCCTGCGCGTCCTGTGCCCGCGACACTGGCACATCCCTGTACGGCGGCAGGCTGAAGGCAACCATCTGCTGGGTACGGCCCGGGGTCTTGGAGGTACGCGCCAGCCCCTTGTGGTTGGTCAATGCATTCAGCGCGCTGGACTTGCCGGCATTGGAACGGCCGGCAAACGCCACCTCGGCGCCCTGATCGGCGGGAAGCTGGCTGATGCGATGGGCGGCCAGCATGAACTGCGCGCCTTGTAGCGGATTCGACATGGTTTGACCAAGCTGGGGTGGCACAGGGATAATTCTGCGGTTTCTGCCTGTTGCGGGCCGTGTGGCTGCAATCGTCCTGGCAGTGTTTGCAAGTCTCTCGGGAGTCAAGTGTATGAGTTTTCGGTCCGCTGGTTTTCGGCCCACTGTTCTCGGGGCCGCCGTTGCCCTCGTGTTTGCACTGTCTGCCAGTGCGCTGATGGCCCAGGATGCCAAGCCGAAGACCGACGCACCTGCCGCTGCTGCGACGGCGCCGGCCAGTGCCGCTACGGTTGCGCCGGCGGCCGCCACGGTTGCAGTCGCCATCAAGCCGGGTGATGCCACCGCCGGCCAGGCCAAGGCCGCTGTCTGCGGCGCCTGCCATGGCATGGACGGCAACTCCAGCGACGCGCAATACCCGAAACTGGCCGGCCAGAGCGAGCAGTACATCGTTCGCCAGTTGACCAATTTCAAATCCGGCAAGCGGCAGAACCCGATCATGATGGGCATGGCCACGCCGCTGTCCGAGCAGGACATGCACGACGTCGGCGCCTACTTCGCCAGCAAGACGCCGCTGCCGGGCGTGGCCGACCAGGCCCTGGTCGAGCACGGCCAGACACTGTTCCGCCAGGGTGACGCCAAGCGCGACATTCCCGCCTGCATGGCCTGCCACAGCATCGACGGCCGCGGCAATCCGGGCGCGATGTACCCGCAGCTGACCAGCCAGCATGCGCAGTACATCGAAGCCACGCTGAAGTCCTGGCATGACGGCACCACCTGGGGCGACGACGCGCATTCGCAAATCATGCCGGCGATCGCCAAGAAGCTGGATGCCGACGACATCGCCGCGCTGGCCAGCTACATCGAAGGCCTGCACAGTGCCGACAGCCAGCCGGCAACCGCCACGCCCTGATCGGTCTCCAGCGCCGGCCCTCGGGTCGGCGCTGTCGGTTTCGGCGTCATCCGGTCCACGTGTCATCTTTCCGAGGTCTGCCATGTTGAAGCGTCTGCCGTTCCTGTGTGCCGCCCTGCTCGCGCTTGCCGCCTGCAGCCATGACAACAACGGCAACTCCAATGCGGCCCCGCCAGCGGCGGCGACGTCGGCCAGCAGCAACGTTCCGGCCGCGCCCGCAAACAGCGCCAGCACCACAGCACCGGCCGCAGCCAGCACGGCCGCCGCGACCGGCACCGACGCCAGCGCGACTGCGCCAGCGACAGCCGAATCGGCACCGGCGACGCCGTTCGTCGACAACGGCAAGTGGGTCGAAGGCAAGAACTATTTCCTGATCGAACCGGCGCAACCGACCAGTCACCCCGGCAAGATCGAAGTGACCGAGGTGTTCTCCTACGCTTGCCCGGCCTGCAACGCCTTCCACTCCACGGTCGACCAGATCGCCAGGAGCCTGCCGCCCGACGCGGTGATGAACTACCTGGCCGCCTCGTTCCGTCCTGACGAGAACTGGCCGGTGTACCAGCGCGCGTTCTACGCGGCGCAGGCGCTGGGCGTCGTCGAAAAGACGCATGACGCGTTGTTCGACGCGACCTGGAAAACCGGCGAGACCGCCACCTACAATCTCGATACCGGCAAGCCGAAGCCCAAGGCGGCCTGGCCCACGATCGAGGACCTGGCGAAGTTCTACGCGAAGTACGGCGTCGACCCGAAGGAGTTTGTCGGCATCGCCAACTCGTTCACCGTCAACACCAAGATGAAGCGCGCCGACGACCTGATGAAGGCCTACGGCGTCGACAGCACGCCGACCATGATCGTCAACGGCAAGTACCGCTTCACCACGGCTTCCGCCGGCGGTTACGCGCAATCGGTCGAACTGACCCAGTGGCTGGTGGCCAAGGAAGCGGCCGGCAAGTGAAATCCCCCAGCCGGCCGGATTGACACCACCGCGGCCACCGCCGCCCACGCGACAGAGAAAGCCCATGTTCAAGCGAATGACCCGATTGCGCGTCGCGGCCCTGGTCGGCGGACTGCTGCTGACCAGCGCATGCACCGCACAGTCCGGCACGCCGCCGCCGTACACCGAGGGCAGCGAATACGTGACCTTGCCCGGCCCGCACCAGCGCTACAGCAGCGAGGGCAAGGTGGAAGTGGTCGAGGTGTTTTCCTACGACTGCATCCATTGCGCGCATTTCGCGCCGATGGCCGAAAAGCTGCGCAAGGAGCTGCCGGCCGGCGTGGTATTCAAGCTGGTGCCGGCCGCGTTCAACAGCCCGTGGATACCGTTTGCACGGGCCTATTACGCGGCCAAGCAGCTCGGTGTGGTCGACCGCACCCACCTGCAACTGTTTGTCGCCAAGTTCGCCCAGCACTATCCGATCAATTCGATGGATGAACTGGCCGACTTCTACGCCCGCGAAGGCGTCGACCGCGCGAAGTTCATGCGCATCGCCACTTCCGATGAGGTCACCGCCAAGCTCAAGAGCGACTTTGCGCTTGTCAGCAAATGGCAGGTGGACGGCACGCCGTCCATCGTGGTCGACGGCAAATACCGCATCACCAACGTCAAGACGCAGGACGAGTTGGCGGCGGTAGCGCTGTGGCTGGCCAAACGCGAGCTGAGCAACCACAAATAAACCGGCCGGTCATCCCGCGGCTGGCGGGATGTTCACGTCCGGCGGATCATGCTGTGCATCTGTATCCGCTGCCGAATCCGCGTCGATGACCGTCTGTAATCCTTTCCCGTGTACTGTGTTGCGATGAGCCGCGCCGCCACACCACAAGCCGTTCCCGCCGAGCGCCATTTGCGCCTGCTCAGCTGCAACATCCTGGCCGGCGCCAGCGTCGCTCGATACAGCGAGTACTTCACCCGCAGCATCAACGCGGTGTTGCCGGGACGCAGCAAGATGGACAACCTCGACCGGCTGGCCGAGGTACTGCCGCAGTTCGACGTGATCGGCCTGCAGGAGGCCGATGCCGGCAGCCTGCGCTCGGGCTTTCTCAACCAGACCCGCTACCTTGCCGAAACCGCCGGCATGCCGTTCTGGAGCCATCAGCCGAACCGTGCAATGGCGCGGCTGGCACATTCCGCCAACGGCCTGATCAGCCGGCTGGAGCCGCATTCGGTCATGGATTACCCACTACCGAGCCGAATTCCCGGACGCGGCGCCCTGCTTGCGCAATTCGGCGAAGGCGACAACGCGCTCGCGGTGATGATCGCGCACCTGTCGCTCAGCGCCCCGGCGCGTGCGCGCCAGCTTGGCTTCATTGCCGAACTGCTGCAGGATTTTCCGCATGCGGTGCTGATGGGCGATCTCAACACCGAGCCCGGCAGCGTGGAGATGCGCCACCTGTTCGCCAAGTGCAGCCTGCAGCCGCCGGCGCAATCCATGCCGACCTTTCCCAGTTGGAAGCCGCGCCGGGCGCTGGATCACATCCTGACCTCGCCGGCGATCCAGCTGGACAAGATGTGGGCGCTGCCGCAGGCGTTCTCCGATCACCTGCCGCTGGCGGCGGAGATCCGGCTGCCGGCACACGTCGGCGGCGAGCCGTCGCGCGGTGTACCGGGATGACGTCGAAACGATGGCGCCTGGCGTGGCCCTGGCTGTTGCTGCTGGCCGTGGCGCTGGCGGCGGCATGGCTGCGCTACGGCCTGATCGAATCCAGCGCGATCGGGCAGCAGTGCGGTGGCGGCCAAGCCCCCTGGTGGTGCGATTGGCGCCAGGCACTGGTGCTGGGCTTCCTGCACAACGTCTACGGCATCGCGGCGCTGGTCGCGACCGCGCTGGCCCTGCTGTGGAAACGCACATGGGTGGCCTGGCTGGCGGCAGCGCTCGGCGTCTTCGCGCTGGAAATGTACTGCGTCGAAGCCGGCGCGCTCGCGCTGCTGGTGGGCAGCCTGCGCCTGCTACGCGTGCAGGCGACGCGCGTCGCGCCAATCGAACATGACCGGCAACGCAAGCAGCAGATTCAGCCCCAACCATAGCCAGACGACCGGCGTGAGGCCGGCCTCCTGCACCACCACGGTCGCCGCCAGCACGGGCAACCATGCGGCGAGGAAACGCTCCTCCAGCAAGGGCATCGCCACCGCGCGCCGATCGGACAACCAGCCGACCAGTGCATGGCCGACACATGGCAGCATGAACAGGCCCAGCGGGAAATCCCGATAGCGGCCGTCGAAGACCAGCAGCAGCCCGTAAAACGCCAGGCCGAACAACCAGGCCGACCGCCACCAGCCAGCCGACGCGGCCAGCGGTACACTCGTGCCGAGCCGCAGCGCGACCCAGCGTGCCAGCCGCAGTGCCGTGAACAAGGCCAGCGCACAGGCGGCGAATGAAACCGTCCACTCCCAGCCGCCACGACAGGCGAACAGCATCTGCCGGAATTGCCAGGCCAGTGCGCAGCCGCTGGCGATACCGGCCAGCCCCAACGTGGCCCAGCCGCGCCAGCCATGCCAGCGCCGCCGCCACGCCCCGGCCAGCGCGAACAAGCCGGCGCCGAGCGCACCGGCGAGCCAGCCCGCCCACCAGCGCGGTGACTCGGTCACCGGTCCCTGCATCGGGAACTTCGGCCGCGCTTGCGCATCGAAAATGCCCCAGTAGCCGCCGGCGGTGCCCTCCTGCGCGCGTTTCCACGGCTGGTCGAACGCCTCGATCACGTTGTACGGCATGTGCACCGTGGCCGCGTATCGCAGGAACTCGCGCAGATAGCGCGCCTCGTTCACCACGCTGGCGCTGGCGGCGTGACGCGGCCGCCCGGCGCTCGGCCAGCCGGTCTCGCCGATCATCACGCGCCGGCCGGGAAACGCCTGCTGCACCTTCGCGTAGACGGCGGCGACGTGCTGCACCGCACGCTGCGGCGATACCGGCCTGTCCTCCCAATACGGCAGGATATGGATCGTCAGGAAGTCCACCGACCGCGCCAGCTCGGGATGGCGCAGCCAGAATTCCCATACATCGGCATAGCTCACCGGCACGCTGACCGCGGCGCGCACCTCGCGCAGATAGACGGCCAATTGCGGTGCCGACAGCTCACCGCGCAACAGCACCTCGTTGCCGACGATCACCCCACGCAGCACCTGCGGATACGCGTTTGCGGTGGCAATGCCGAGGCGCACCTGCTGTGCGTTGGCCTTCGCATCGCCGCCCAGCCAGATCCCCAGCAGGACCTTCATGCCGTACCGCCCGGCAATCCGCGGCACCGCACTCAGGCCCTGCCCCTGCGAATAGGTGCGCACGCAGTCGAAGCGCTGCGACAACGCGCGCAGGTCCGCGTCGATGCGTTCGGGGCTGATGAAGGCCTTCGGATCCAGTGGCGTTTCGCCGACCTCGCGGAACGGCGCGTACGAGACGCAGGCGATTCGCTCCGACGGCGCGTCCGGCAAAGCCACCGGCCGGCCGATTGCCCACCACCAGTACGCGCCGGCGATGGCCGCCGCCACCAGCACCAGCCACGCCAACCCGGTTCGGAAAAAAACAGGCGAAGGTGCTGACGACATGCCGATCCCGTGGATGCAGAAGCTGCGGACGAAGCGCATCAGCTTAGCAGGCAGATGCGCGCTCACCGATTCGCAACAAGCCCGTCCGGACCATCCACTACACTGGCGACAGATTCACCGCAGGAGTGCTCATGTCTGTTTCCGTCCCACCGCGGCGTGCCGGGTTGGCCTGGCTGCTGGTCACCGGTTGGCTGCTGACCGCCACGATCGCACAGGCCGGCGAACCCGACGCCGCACAGCGCGCAACCTTCAAACAGGCCTACGCCGCCGCGCAACAAGGCGGCGACGGCTGGCGTCAGCTCGCTGCCGGACTGCACGATTACCCGCTGTATCCCTACCTGCCGGCGGCCGCGCTGGAACACGATATCCAGCAGGTCGACCGCGCCAGCGTGGAAGCCTACCTGCGTCAGTACGCCGGCTGGATTCCCGCCGCCGACCTGCGCAGCGCCTTCCTGCGGGAGCTGGCGCGCCGGCAGGACTGGAACGATTTTCTGGCGATGTATCAGCCCGGCCTCGGCGACACGCTGAGCTGCGATGCGCTGCAGGCGCGGCTGGCCCGTGGCGACAAGCTCGATTTCGACAAGGACCTGGCCGCGCTGTGGGCCAAGCCGAACCTGCCCTCGACGTGCGACCCCGTGCTGCAGGCCGCGCACGATCAGGGCCTGCTGGACACGGCGCGGGTGTGGAACCGGATCGACCGCGCCCTCGACGCCGGCCAGTCAGGTACCGTCGCCAGCCTGGCCGCCTGGCTGCCACTGGACGACAACGCCGCCGCGCTGCAGTTGGCGTTGGCCTTGCGCGATCCGGCGGCGGCGCTGGCGGCCGCGGCGCAGTGGGCCGATACCCCGCGCCATACCCAGGCGGTCACGCTGGCCCTGAGCCGACTGGCGCGACGCCAGTCCGACCGTGCCGACGCCGCATGCCAGCAACTGCAATCGCGCTTCAGCTTCAGCGAGCGGCAACGCGATCAGATCCTCTACGCGCTGGCGTTGTTCCACGCCACCGATTTCGACGACCACGCACTGGCCCGACTGATCGCACTGCCTGCGGCGGTACAGACCGACGCCTCGCGCGAATGGCGGGTGCGGGTGGCGCTGGCCCGGCAGAACTGGAGCGCGGTGCTGGCCGGCATCGACGCGATGCCGGCCAGCCAGCAGCAGGATGGCGAATGGCAATACTTCCGCGCCCGCGCCCTGGCTGCGCTGGGCCGCGGCGAGGAAGCGCAGCAGCTGTTCGACAGCCAGGCCAGCCAGGCCACGTTCTTCGGCTTCCTCGCCGCCGACAAGCTCGATCAGCCCTATGCGATCTGCCCGCTGACCCTGGCCGACGATCCGCAGCGCGAGCAGAGCCTGCTGGCCATGCCCGGCCTGCGGCGCGCGCTGGAGTTATATGCGGTCGACCTGCCGAAGCTGGCCCGTCGCGAGTGGACCCGGGCCTTGCAAAGCGCCGACGAAGCCACCGTGCGCGTCGCCGCCGACCTCGCCAACAAGCGCGGCTGGTACGACCGCGCGGTGTTCACCCTCAGCAGCGGTGACGCGCTGCGGCTGTACAAACTGCGCTTCCCGCTGGCCAGCCAGGACGGCCTGGTGCCGCAGGCCGAACAGGCCGGCGTCGACCCGGCCTGGGCCTACGGCATCCTGCGCGCCGAAAGTGCCTGGATGAGCGACGCCCACTCCGGCGCCGATGCCCGCGGCCTGATGCAGCTGGTGCCCGGCACCGGCGCGTTGGTGGCCAAACGCAATGGCCTGAACTGGGGAGGCGGCGACACGCTGTACGACCCGGCCATCAACATCGCGCTGGGCACGCGCTACCTCGCCCATCTGGCCGAGCGCTTCGATGGCTCACCGTGGCTGGCCAGCGCCGCCTACAACGCCGGCCCGAACCGGGTCGACCAGTGGCTCGCCGCACGCGGCACGCTCACGCCGGACCTGTTCGTCGCCACCATACCGTTCAAGGAAACCCGAGAGTACGTGGCCCGGGTGATGGCCTTCAGCGTGATCTACGACTGGCGCCTGCACGGCACCGCCGTGCCGCTGGCCACCCGCATGGGACCGATCGGACAGCCGCATGGACGTCCGGATGCCGACACCCCGCGCCGTTCGATCACTTGCCCCGCCACCGACCCGGCCGTCGCCACCCACGCACCCGGCATCTCGCCCTGACCTCTGCTTCACCCAACCCTGCTTCACCCAAGGACTCATCCGCATGGCAGCACAGCAACTCGTCATCCTCGGCGGCACCGGTTTCCTCGGCAGCCACTTGCTGCCGCGACTGGTCGCCGACGGCCACCACATCGTGCTGCTCAGCCGCAACCGCGAACAGAAACGCGCGCTGGGCGTCCTGCCGAACGTGCACGTGCATACCGCCGACGTGCACGATCCGGCCAGCCTGCGGCGTGAACTTCAGGGCGCCGACGCGGTGATCAACCTGGTCGGCATCCTCAATCCGAAGCGCCAGCAGACCTTCCAGCACGTGCACGTCGAACTGCCCGACAAGCTGATCGAGGCCTGCCGCGCCACCGGCGTCGGCCGGCTGCACCAGATGAGCGCACTGAAGGCCGGCCAGGGCCTGTCGCAATACCTGAAATCGCGCGGCGAAATGGAGGAGCATGTACGCGAGTCGGCGCTGGACTGGACGCTGTACCAGCCCAGCGTGATGTTCGGCGAAGGCGATGGCCTGGTCAGCCGCTTCGCCAAACTGCTGCGCAGCATGCCGGTGCTGCCGCTGGCGCGTGCGAGCTCGCGGCTGGCGCCGACCTGGGTCGGCGACGTGGCCGAGGCGATCGCCCGCTGCGTGAACACGCCGGCGCTCGGCCGGCAACGCAGCTTCGAACTGTATGGCCCCGAAGTGCTCACGCTGGGCGAGATCGTGCGCAAGATCCGCGCCGCCAGCGGCCGGCACACGCCGATCATCGAACTGCCCGACAGCCTCGGCCGCCTGCAGGCACAGTTCGCCGAGCTGCTGCCCGGCAAGCCATTCTCGCTGGACAACTTCCGCTCGCTGCGCACCGACTCGGTCGGCAAGGTCGACGGTTATGCCGCGCTCGGCATCGTGCCGCAACCGTTCTCGCCATGGCTGCCGCGCCTGCTCGACGAATCGCCGCGGCAGCGCCGGCTGGCCGCGGCGCGTTCATTGCGACGCTGATGCCCTGTTCTCATCACAGACACGCCATTGAAAGCACCTATCGCCAAGCCAGGGGATTCGCCATGAAGCACGCCATCGCGTTGATCGCAGCGTTCCTCACCTGCGTGTTCGCCACCAGCACGCGCGCCGCCGACAACTACGTTGCCTACGCGCAACCGGTGATCGCCTTCACCCATGCGACCGTGGTCGACGGCAGCGGCGGCAAGCCGGCCCACGACCAGACCCTGATCGTCGACAAGGGCCGCATCATCGCGCTCGGCGATGCACCGCGGACCAAGGTTCCTGCTGGCGCCACCGTGATCGATGCCCGCGGCAAGACCTTGCTGCCCGGCTTCGTGATGATGCACGAGCACCTGTTCTATCCGACCGGCAGCAACGCCTATACCGAGATGGTGGTGAGCTTCCCGCCGCTGTACCTGGCCGGCGGCACCACCACGATGCGCACGGCCGGAACGATGATGCCGTACGCCGACCTCAACCTGCGCAAGGACATCGCCAGCGGCAAGCTGGTCGGCCCCGACATCGATGTCACCGGGCCGTACCTCAACGGACCCGGCCTGCCGATCGCCGGTGTGCATGTGCTGGCCGACGCCAACGATGCCGAGCGCACCGTCAACTACTGGGCCGACGAAGGGGTGACCTCGTACAAGGCCTACATCAACATCACCCGCGACGAACTCAGGCGCGTCATCGACGTGGCGCACAAGCGCGCGCGCAAGGTGACCGCGCACCTGTGCTCGGTGACCTACCGCGAAGCGGCCGACCTGGGCATCGACAACCTGGAGCACGGCTTCTTCGCCGCCTCGGATTTCGTCAAGGACAAGCAGCCGGACGTCTGCCCCGGCGCCGCGGTCAACCACTCGCTCGCCACGCTGGATCCGGCCTCGCCCGAACTGAAATCGCTGATCAGGCTGCTGGTCGACAAGCACGTCGCGCTGACCTCCACCCTGACCGTGTTCGAGACCTTCGTCGCCGGCCGCCCGAAGGCACCGCCGGCCGCACTCGATCTGCTGCTCCCCGAAGTGCGCGCTCAGTACGAGAAAACCTGGGCACGGATCCAGGCGACGCCCAACCCCGACCAGGCCGTGCTGTACCCGAAACTGGCCGGCCTCGAGAAACAGTTCGTCGACGCCGGCGGCGTTCTGCTGGCCGGCACCGACCCGACCGGCTACGGCGGCGTCATCCCCGGTTACTCGGCCAAGCGCGAGATCGAACTGCTGGTCGAAAACGGCTTCAGCTTCGAACAGGCGATCCGGATCGCCACCCTCAACGGCGCGACCTACCTCGGCCGCGACCGCAACATCGGCACGCTGGCGGTGGGCAAGCGCGCCGACATCGTGGTGATCGACGGCGATCCGCTGAAAGACCCCACCGCCATCGAAAACATGCCGCTGGTCTTCAAGAACGGCATCGGCTACGACACCGCGAAGATCTTTGCCGCGATGAAAGGCACCGTGGGCCTGCACTGAGCGGCAGGGCAGGAAGGACTCGATCACCCCCGAACCGATACTCTCGACTCTCCGGAGCGCGGCGCGGCGACGCCGCAGGGCTCGCGGCCCGGAAGGGAGCCGCTCATCCAGAATTGCACGCCACGAAATCGCGGCGCCGCGACGCCTGCCTCCGGGACGATCTTCCGTATCGCCATTTACATGAACGACACGGGATTTTGCAGGCCCGCCGAGGACGCCCTACACACTCCCGTCACGCCGCCACGTGCCCACTACGGGCGAGGGCTTCAGTATTTCTCGCGAAATGATGCGGCAATGGCAGCACGTCAGACCCGGCTGCCTCTGAAGTTCCCACCCCCATACAAGGCGCTCGTGGCCGCACTACCGGCTGCATGCATCGTGGCCACCGGTTGGCCATCGAGCACCTCAGCACCGTCTGCGCGGGCTCACCCGCCGTGGACATCGTTTATTCCCGTCCCACACGTTTACTCCCGGGGTGATACGCCAAACGGGGACTGACGAACGTTTCCGAGCACCTGCTGACCCAGCGGGCCAAGCACCGCCGCGAGCTTCGTTCGCCAATCCTGCAGGACACCCCCTTGAAAAAAACCCTCCTTATTCCCCTCCTCGGCTCAGCCATGGTCGCCTGGCTGCCACTGAGCGTGGCCCGCGAAGTCGTCGTACTGCCTGGCGTGGTCAACCCGGTTGGCGTAGCCAGCGGCGTCGACACGCAGGGTCCGGGCTTGCTCACCGTCGGCCATCAGGACATCAATACAGGCAACGATGCCGGAGGCGCGATCACCACCGACGCTGCCAATACGGCGAGCATCCTGTTCAACAGCAGTTCGACCGTCACCGGATTCGTGGGCGCCACGGGCGCCACCTTCCTCGACATCGCCGCCGGCACCAATGCCAACACGGTCACCTTCAACGGGCCGGTCTACTCGACGACGTTCTCGGTGGCCGGCACCGGCGTCGTCAATTTCAACGGCGGCTTTACCAGCAACACGGGATCGACGATGGACTTCGCCGGTGACGGCACCATCAACGTCGGCGAGGGACAGACCGTCAAGGCTGCGATCACCAACTCGGCGGGCGCCGGCACCGGCACGCTGACGCTGCAGGGCAACAGCATCCTGGATGGCGCCGTGGGTGCCGCCAGCGGGCTCAGGCAGATCAACGTGGTCGGCGGCAATGCGCTGATCACCGGCCAGGCCAATGCCGCGGCCTGGTCCCTCGATACCAATACCCTCAACGTGGCCGGCGCTTTCGCGATCCCGGTGGCGGGAACCATCAACACCACGATCTTCAGCCCGTCGGTCTACGGCAAGATCGTACCGGTCGGCGCCGCCAGCATCGGCAACGCCCTGCAGGTCCACGTTACCGTCACCGGCCCGATCGCGGTCGGCAGCCAGTTCAATATCGTCGACGCGACCAGCGGCACCAGCGGCAGCACCGTCACGGCCACCAGCAATACCACGCGCTACCTGTTCTCCGCCGCACCCACCACCAATGGCCTGGTGCAGATCATCGCGACGCAGATTCCGCTGGCGGACGTGGTGGCCCCGGTAGGCAACCCGACCGCCCCGATCATCGCGCCGATTATCGACGCGCTGCCGTTGACGCCCGCAACTGCGCCGCTGCTGACCGCCATCACGGTGTTGCCGGACGCCACCGCCGTCGCCGATGCGCTGGCACAGCTGCAGCCGGGTACGGCCAGCCTCGCCTCGCCGCAGGCGAGCTACCGCGTCGTTCAGCAGTTCCAGGGACTGTGGGCCGCGCACATGCAGGCCATCCAGCCCTGCGGCCAGAATGACCAGCCCGACGAACGCAACACGCAGCGCCCGGAAGATGCCACATGCGACGGCGACAAGCGCAAGCCCCAGCTGTGGGGCGGCACGTTCGGCCTTGCCGGCACGCAGCGCGGCAGCGACGGGTACGAGGGCTACACCGACAACGCGTACGGTGTCGCACTCGGTCTGGACATTCCGCTCGGCCAGGCGGTCACCGCCGGTTTCGGTATCCGCCATGCCCGCTCCACCCTCGACGGCCTCGACTCGGCAAGCCGCGGCAACATCCGCTCCTCCCAGGCGACCGCCTATCTGGGCTATGCGCCGGGCCGGTGGTTCGTCAACGCCGCTCTGGTTTATGGGCTTGACGATTATTCGAGCTCGCGCTCAGTCTCGTTTCCGGGCGTCAACGAGACCGCGCGTGCCGAATACAGCGGCCATCAGTACACCGCGTTCGCTGCCACCGGCTACCACTTCCATGTCGGTGACGGGCGCAGCGTAATCACGCCAACCGCCACACTGCAGTACACCCGCTTGAAGATTCCCGGCTACCGCGAGTTCGGCGGCAATGCCATGAATCTCGACATTGCCGCGCAGAAACACGACTTCGTGCAGTCCGGTCTGGGCGTGAAACTCGCGCGCGATCTGGTCAGCCCGGACGGCCTGACCGTGCGGCCCGAAGTGCATGCCAACTGGCTGCATTCGTTCAACGGCGGAAGCATGGACCAGACCGCGGCGTTTGCCTCTGGCGGCCCGTCATTCACCGCCGTCGGCGTGAAGACGGGACGGAATCTTGCCGACCTCGGCGCCGGTCTCCTGCTCGCCGGCAGCAACCGCTGGTCGCTCGAGGGCACCTACGACTATCAGTTCAACGACAGCTACAAGGCAGGCCAGGTCATGGTCAAGTTCGCCCTCGCCTTGTAAGAACGCGCTGAGCCGGTCTTCAGAGGTACTGCGATTCCCAACTGTGCACCCTGCCGGGCAGGGTGCACCTTGCGGGGCCGCTCGAAGCGGCCATCCGCACTCCGTCACGTGGGTGAGGGATCGTCACCGTCCAGGTGACCATGCTGCTTCCCCATGGTCCTTCCACCGAATTGATGATGTCCCCGGACGGTGCCGAGGTGGCGCTCACCCAACCGGGTTTCGCTGCGCCTTTTCCGAAACGGATGTCCATGTCATCAACCGCGATGGTTCGAACCTGGACCCGGTTACGCATGCGTTCTCCAACACCCCCGTGGAACATCTTATCGGGTGGCAACCGGTTGCATGGTCAGGCGACGGCACCCATCTGCTGACCAACCGCACGGATAACCCCGACTTGTTGGTCACCCTTCCTTCCGTCGGCATCCATGTCGTCGAAGGCCTCGCCTTCGATGGGTACCAGCCGAACTGGTAGCGCAGCTGTCGCGGATAGCTCGAAAACCAAACCCGGGGCGGATGCCTCCCGTCCCGACTTCCCATCCGCTTCTGCCGGCGTGGCGCTCCCGCGTGGCAGAATCCCCGTATGCAAACCTATCTCGTCGGCGGCGCGGTCCGCGACAAATTGCTGGATCGGCCGGTAGTCGACCACGATCACGTGGTGGTCGGGGCGCTTCCGGAGGAATTGCTGGCGCTGGGTTACAAGCCGGTGGGCAAGGATTTCCCGGTGTTCCTGCATCCGCAGAGCGGTGAGGAATATGCGCTGGCGCGGACCGAGCGCAAGAGCGGGCACGGCTATCACGGCTTCGTGTTTCAGGCGGACGCGACGGTGACGCTGGAGCAGGACCTGGCGCGACGCGACCTGACCATCAATGCGATCGCGCAGGACGAGCATGGCGCGCTGACCGATCCGTATCACGGCGTGCGCGATATCGAGGCGCGCGTGTTGCGGCATGTGTCGCCGGCGTTTGTCGAGGATCCGGTGCGGGTGTTGCGGGTGGCGCGGTTTGCCGCGCGGTTCGCGCCGCTCGGCTTCACCGTGGCTCCGGAGACGATGGCGCTGATGCAGCAGATGGTGCGCGATGGCGAGGTCGATCACCTGGTGCCCGAGCGCGTGTGGGCGGAAACGCGCAAGGCACTTGGCGAGCCACAGCCCTCCGCGTTCCTGCGCGTGTTGCGCGAGGCCGGCGCGTTGCGTGTGCTGTTTCCCGAGATCGATGCGCTGTACGGCGTGCCGCAGCGAGCGGAGTTCCACCCGGAGATCGACACCGGCGTGCATATGGAAATGGTGCTGGACGCGGCGGCGAAGCTCGCGCCGGGCGACGACCTGGTCGGCTTTTGCGCGCTGATGCACGACCTCGGCAAGGCACTGACGCCGGCCGATGAGCTGCCGCGCCATGTCGATCACGAGCATCGCGGCGTGGCGCCGTTGCGCGCGCTGTGCGCACGCCTGAAGGTGCCGGCCGAACACGCCGCACTGGCCGAGCTGGTGTGCCACGAGCACCTGAATGCGCATCGCGCGCTCGAGCTGAGGCCGGCCACAGTGCTGAAGTTGCTGAGCGGGCTGGACGCGCTGCGCCGGCCGGCGCGACTGGATGCGTTTCTGCTGGCCTGCGAGGCCGACAAGCGCGGCCGGCTCGGCCATGAAAGCGACGACTACCCGCAGGCGACTTATCTGCGCGAGGCTCGCGCCACGGCGGCGGCGGTCAATGCCGCCGACTTTGTCGCCCGTGGCCTGACCGGTCCGGCGATCGGCAAGGCGATGGAAGCGGCCCGGATCGACGCGATCGGCGCACTGAAAACTAACCGTCGGCGAAGCTGATCCACGGTATAAAGCATCGAACCCTTGTCGCCCGCATCGGGCGCCAATCGAAATCACGCCCTGCTGGAGTTGCCCGTGTCGAGCGAATTCACCCCGCCCTCCCCGTTGCGCCAACGCTTTCGCCCGCTGGCCTGGCTGGCCATCGTCTTCCTGGCGATCTCGTTCGTCACGCGGGTGGTGCTGCTGGTCATGTCCGGCCACGAGGTGCCGCATACGCCGCTGAACCTGTTGTACGCGTTCGGCGTGGGCCTGGGCTACGACCTGATCACGTACATCTACGTGGCGTGGCCGCTGGTGCTGTTCCTGTGGATCGTGCCGACGCGATCCGGGCGCGTCCCGGGCCTGTTCCGCTGGCTGCTGTTCGCCATCGCCATGGTGCTGGCCTGCCTGATCTGCCTGGGCGTGCTGCACCTGATGTACCACGCCACGCTGAAGACCACCTGGCCGGCGATCCTGCCGTTTCTGTTCGTGCTGCCGCTGGCGGCGTTCACCTATACCTCGCGTGCCGGCCAGTGGGCGCTGTACGGCTTTGCCCTGCTGCTGCTGTACGGGCTGCTGTTCGTGGCGGCATCCGAGCTGGTGTTCTGGAACGAGTTCAGCGTGCGCTTCAATTTCATCGCGGTGGACTACCTCGTCTACACCAACGAGGTGATCGGCAACATCCGCGAGTCGTACCCGATCGGCCGCTGGCTGGCCCTGCTGGTGGTCGGCGCCTTGGTGATATTCGCAATCGGCCGGCGCGGCCTGCGCGCGCGCGACAACGGCAGCCGCTTCTGGCAGCGCGGCAAGGTGGTGCTGGTGTGGCTGCTGCTGACGGTGGTTTCCGTCGCCGCGGTAAACGGCAGCATGAAGGATCGCACCGGCAACAACTACGTCAACGAGCTTGCCGGCAACGGCATCTACCAGTTCTTCAATGCGTTCCGCAGCAGCCACCTCGACTACGCGAAGTTCTATCGCACACTGCCCGACGCCCAGGCATACGGCCTCGTGCGCGAGGGCCTGAAGACACCGGACGCCACCTATCTCAGCAACGATCCGCAGGACCTGACCCGCGCGATCCGCCACACCGGCGCGGAGAAGCACCTCAACGTGGTGCTGATCAGCGTGGAGAGCCTGTCCGGCGACTACCTGGGCACGTTCGGCAACAAGGAGAACATCACGCCTTACCTGGATTCACTGGTCGACCAGAGCCTGTTTTTCGACAAGCTCTACGCGAACGGCACGCGTACCGTGCGTGGGCTGGAAGCACTGTCGCTGTCGGTGCCGCCGACGCCAGGCGACTCGCTGCTGAAAGAGCACAACAACGAAAACCTGTTCTCGCTGGCCGACATCTTCAACGATCGCGGCTACCAGTCGGATTTCGTCTACGGCGGCTACGGCCAGTTCGACAACATGAACTATTTCTTCAGCCACAACGGCTACCGCACGGTCGACCGGCGCGACATTCCCAAGGGCGCCACGATCCATAGCGAGAACGTCTGGGGCGTGGCCGACGAGGATCTCTACACGCTGGCGTTGAAGCAAATGGACGAGATCCATGCCGAGGGCAAGCCGTTCTTCCTGCACATCATGACGACGTCGAATCATCGGCCGTACACCTTCCCGGAAGGTCGCGTGAAGCAGCCCCAGTACACCCGCGCCGGCGCGGTGGCGTACACCGACTGGTCGATCGGCGACTTCATCCGGCGCGCCCGGGCGAAGTCGTATTTCGACGACACCGTCTTCGTGATCACCGCCGACCATTGCGCCGCCAGCGCCGGCAAGACCAGCGTGCCGATCAATCGCTACCACATCCCGCTGTGGATCTACGCGCCGAAGCACATCCAGCCGCAGCGGGTGGATCGCCTGATGGGCCAGGTAGACATCGCACCGACCCTGCTCGGCCTGCTCAACTTCAGCTATCGCTCGCGCTTCTTCGGCTACGACCTGTTCCAGCTCGAGCCCGGTCGCGAACGCGCGTTTCCGGCCACCTACGAGAAGCTCGGTTACCTGCAAGGCGATGCGCTCACCGTGCTGGAGCCGCAGCGCAAGCTGGAGCAGATGAAACCGGATTACGCCACCGGCGATGCCACCCCGATCAAGCCGCAGGATCAGGGCCAGATCGATCAGGCGATCGCGTATTACCAGGTGGCCAGCGAGCTGTTCCGACGCGGCGGGCTGGCACATCGACCGGCCGACTCGACACCGGTGGAACCGTTGCCGGCGCCCGCGGACGCACCTGCAACGAGCAGCTCGACACCGGCACCCGCCAGCAGCGCCGCGCTGTAACGGGCTCCTACAATCGGCCGCCCTGATCGGCGGCCATCAGCTCGGCCGGCAGCGGCAGCGCATCGAGGCCGCGGGCCAGCAACATCGCCTGGAATCGTTCGCCCATCTGATCGGGCAGCATCAACCGCTTGACCTGTTGCGAAAGGCGATAGCGCTGATGCTCGTCGGCGGCGTCGGCGTGCCGGCTTTCGAACACATCCTGCAGGCCGGCGCCGATCAGGAACTGCGCCTGCGGCAGATACGCCGCCACGCCGAAACCGGCGCTGTTGGCGGCCTCGGCCAATGCGGTGAAATCGACCGAGGCGGTGAGGTCGTTCAAGCCGGGCAGGTACAGCGGGTCGTTGTGCGCGTGATGGCGGTAGTGCGCCATCAAGGTGCCGTCGTCGCGCTCGGGCAGGTAGTACTCGCGGCGCACGTAACCGTAGTCGATGAACAGCATCAGGCCCGCCGTCAGCGCCCCGGCCACCGCCTGGATCCAGTACGGCAGCTGCGGCAGGATTTCCGAGCGGTAGCCATCGACGAACTCCGTGCCGAGGTCGCGCTCGACGTGGCGCACGGCACCGGACACCAGCGCGTCGGCCGGGCGATCGACGCGCGTCAGCCGTCCTTCGCCGTCCAGTACCACGTACTCCTCGTACACCTCGCCATGGCGCATCGCGAAGCGCGTGGCAGGCAACGCGTCGACCACCTCATTGGCGAACAGCACGCCGCGCCAGTCCTGCTCGGGCGGACGGTCCAGCCACTGCACGCGCGCGCGGAGTTCCGCCGGAAGGTTGGCCGACAGACGTTCGCGTTGACGCTCGCGGAGGTCGGCGCTGGGCTCCAGGATCAGGTAATGCCGCGGCAACGTGCCGCTCTCGGCCAATGCCTTCAGCGCGGCTTCGGCAAACGCGCCGCTGCCACCACCCAGTTCGAGGAAGTCCGCCTCGTCGCCAAGCATCGCCAGCACCGGCTGCACCGCGTTGATCACGCAGCCGGCGAACAAGTCGCCCAGCTCCGGTGCGGTGACGAAATCACCGGCGGCACCGAATTTGGTGCGACCGGCGCTGTAGTAGCCGAGCCCCGGTGCGTACAGGCAGCGCTCCATGTATTGCGAGAACGGCATCGGTCCATGGGAAGCGATCAGCTCGCGCAACAATTGCAGCAGGTGATCGGAGTGCGCGCGTTCGTCGGCGCCGGGTTCGGGGAGGCGGGAGGGCATCGGTCTTGCCAGTGGTGAAAATCGCGGCAAGCATAGCCGAAGGATGAGCGCCGCCCGAACGCCGCCGCAGGAGATTTTGCTCCTATCCGGGGGTAGTGAAATACCCGGCCACTTCATACAGGTGCTTGCGGGCGGGCGGGCGATCCGCTCTGATGGCCGGATGATCATCGTCC
>Ga0157371_10000946_pt1 | contig 32431 bp, 31 predicted proteins | sample C45metaG_FD_113462 | JGI IMG/M metagenome (GOLD analysis project Ga0157371, IMG submission 113462) | Corn rhizosphere microbial communities from Kellogg Biological Station, Michigan, USA - C4-5 metaG | ecosystem: Host-associated > Plants > Roots > Rhizosphere > Soil | place: USA: Michigan... | reverse complement strand
TGGTAGACCACAACGTGCGTTGTTTAAAGAAACTCTGATCAATTTCTGTGCGCACACCCCATGGTACTGTTTCTTCCACTCTTAAATTTCCAACAATATCATTGTCTTCGATCTTTGCCGCAATGACAAGGTTTCCTTTTTCATCACCCGGCAGGCTGTCTTTTTTCAGTTCTGCAGTAGCAATTCCTGTTGAATCGGTTGGATATGTCGGATCATCTCCAGCAGGCAGGATGCTATTCATTCTTTTTATCCCTATAGCTACATCGACCTCAGGAACGGGCACCCATTCATTGCCTTCATTTAATTGCATCACTGATGCCTTGATATTTTTTACGCCATCAACTGTTGAAGTGTCAAGACTGATCTTAGCTTTTGTAATCGCATAGTCAGAAAGCACTTCCTCATTTCCTTCCTTCACTATGAAAGTGTGCTTTGGAGATGTGTTCCATTGCGTGGCCAATGAAGGAGGAATGATGGTTTTTGCAATACCTTGTTCATTGGTTGTCACCTTGCCTATAAAATTATTTTCAGCACTGCTGTCAAGGTAAATTTCGTAAGTCTTGCCTTGCTGTGGCGTTAGTACTTTTCCGAGTTTTGAAGCGCTTTTCAACAACAGGTATTGAGTACTGTTATTGATATTAAAATAATGAAGAGATACAATACTTACAGGTTTTGCTGAATCGTCCTGTGCTGCCGCTTTATTGGCTGTCGCAATAAAGGCAAAAATCAAAAGCATCCAATAATATTTATTTTGATTCATCTTTTTCATTTTGTTCGATTATTGTTTCGTGAATAGGAATGATAGGATAGATCCTTACAAAAAAGGTAATTACCAATAAGGCGCCTGCTAACGAACCCGCGTCAATGGCCCATTCTTCCCAGCTTGGGAAATAGGACATGAAACTTGTTGGCACATTTTGCATTGGCAAAAACGGATGTAATAAAGTAGGTGTCACAATTATATATCTTTTGAACCAGGCGCCTACAACCACCATGATCCCAATAATAAACATCGGCAATGGCTTTCTTCCTTTTTTAAATACCAGCACAAAAATCGGGATGATCATCCCTACCAAAATCGCAAACCAAAACATGGGTGCATAGGACCCGATAAACAACTGCCTGATAAGGCCTTCTTCTGATTCTTTCATTTTAAATGCCGGAGTCAAAAATTCATTTACATTAAAATACAGATATACGAGAGCGAGCATTACAACTATCCTTCCCATTTTTTCAAAATGCATTTCGGTGATATATTTTTCCAGATGATAGTAACGTCGAAAAACGTACATAGCAACCACCACAGCGCCGGATCCTGCAAGAAAAGCTCCTGATATAAAATACGCACCAAAGTTAGTGCTGTCCCAGCCGGGTCGATAGGTGGTAGCGAATAACCAAGAAGTAACGGTATGTATGCAGAAAGCAACAGGAATAATCAGGATACACAGAATACTGATTGATTTTTCACTTATGTGAAATTGGGCTTTCGTTCCCTTCCAGAAAGAGCCCTGGAAACGATAGAGCTTGTTTAATCTTTTACCTGTTTTCTCTTTGAATTTTAAAAGGATCTTAAAATCAGGTAATAGCGGAAAATATAGTAACAGCAGACTGATAAAAAAATAAGTACTTATCACAATTACATCCCACAATATAGGTGATTGGATACGGCCATGAATAAACAAGTTCATAAATCTTTCCGGGCGTCCCATGTCCACTATGATGATCAGCGCTGCAAAAACGATTGCCGATACTGCAATTATTTCTGATATCCTTGTAAGCGGTGTTCGCCATTTTACATTCGTCAGCCTGAAAATGGCTGTGATTAGTGATCCTACGAGACTAATGGCGACAAAGAATACGAAATTGGAAATGTAAATACCCCAGGAAACGTAGTCACGCATATTGGTTACTATAAGCCCATATCTTAGTTGCCGGTAATAAGCATACACGCCAAACAGCGCAATAATCAAGAGAATCGTTGTCCACACCATTCCGCGTTTTCCAAACTTCTGCGGAAGAAGATCCTGGGTTATTTGTTCCGAGTTTAAATAGATTGATTTTTCCACGGCTTAATTAATTTTAGTTGAAAGTTTTTTAGCATCTTCATAAGTATGATCAGGTTGATATTTATTTTCAAGACCTGATTCGTATGGGAAGTTTCTGTTCACAGGAGGCAGGTAATACACGCTTGGTTTAGTACCCAAATCCTCAAGCAACCTGTAACCGGATTTGTCTTTTATTAAATCGCTAAAGCGGAATGTTTCAGCGCCATTGGTTACAGAATCCTGTATCATATCACCAAACATAAACACTCCATTGGGACACGCTGAAACGCAGTGAGGTAATTCACCTTTCCTTGTCATATCCGGACAGAAATCACATTTACCCACAGTTCCTTTTTTCTGCGGTGTGCTGGTTTCACATGAGTAAGCTTGTTCGGCTTCTTCTTTAGATAAAATGGGTTCTTCCCAATTGAAAACACGCGTAGAGTAAGGACACGCGGCCATACAAAAGCGGCAGCCGATACAACGATCACTATCTATCAATACAATTCCATCCTGTCTTTTAAAAGTGGCATCTACAGGGCAAACCTTTACGCAGGGTGGTTCATCGCAATGCATGCAGGTTGTAGGTTGCCAGTAAGGAGCTGTATGAGCTGATTCTTCCATGCTTAACACTTTGATCCAGTTTTGACCGGGGTGTACATGGTGCATATGGTTACATGCTTTTTGACATGCTCTCACATTTTTGCATCTTGAGAGATCAATTACCATTACGAATTTCTTACCGGGAATTCCTCTTCTTGCTTCGCTGTTAGAAACTGCAGGAAGATCAGGAACCGGCTTTAGAAAAGCTTTGTCCATTTCGATGATTTGGCCATCAACCGATAATAGTTTTACCATTTGTCCGGATGGTTTTATAGTTTCATCGTCCTGGGCAAAGGGATTGTTACTGGTGCTGCAGCCTGCAACCGCCGCCGAAGCAAGGAGGCCGGCTACAAGAAACTCTCTTCTGGATTTTGTGTTATTCTCATTCATTGTAGTAAGATTATTTTTTTACCCATTGTTGTAATTCTTTGTCGGTAATTTTTTTACCGGGAGAAACAAGCAGTTTCTTGTCTATTTGGACCAACTTGCCATCCTGAGTTAACATTTTAACAGTGTCGGTTTTTTTCTTTTTAGGCATGAACCTTAAAAGTGTAGCAGATGACAGGATAGTTGCGCTCCACAACAGAAATTTTTTCCGTGATGTGGATGGTTGTGCTTCTTGCATATTGAAATTATTTTTAAAAGAATAACTAAAACTACTGGCTAAGGATTTTTTAATTTATGAGCTATGCCAGTTGTTAACATGATTGTTATCATCGGCAATCAGCCATAAAAAAACAGCTCATTTTGAGAGCTGTTTTTTTAATTTTTACTTCAGTGTTTTTATGAAGTTAACAAGGCTCCATCTGTCTTCCTCATCAGGTATTTTCTTTTTGAAAGAAGGCATATCATCCCTTCCTTCTGAAATTCTATAGAATAACTCGCCGTCTGTCTGGTTTTGTACATCTGGTTTTGTAAAATCTCCGGGGTCAGTTTTCAAGGTAGATGCCTTGGTTCCATCGCCGAGACCTTTTGCTCCATGGCAAGACTTACAGTGAGTGTTCCATAAAGATTTAGCTGTTTTGATTGATTCTGCATTATTTGCTACGGGGTTTTTTTGTGCTTTGGCTGCAGCAGGAACAGGCCATGGCTTTTTTTGATCCACTGCCTTTAATGTAAAACTTGCTACAATAAATCCTGTGACCAAAATTGCGAGGATACCATTTGTTTTCATTTTCTTATTTTTTGTGTTATTGGTTAAAAAAGATCGATTTATTTGAATCACTTTGTTTAAATGATTCTGATGCAAATTATTTATTAGTGCATGATAATTTTATGACAATTATCAAAACGGAAAATGATTTGAATCATAAACGTTATGTTTTTCTACTCTTTATCTAAGCAGTACTTCTAAGTTAAAAATTCCAAAGGTGAGTAATGTTAAATCCAATTACGAACTGTCCTTTTGTATAATCATTTTGATTAAACAGATTGTTGCTTTGCGGAACGATTGCATAATAATTTCCAGCAAACACCTGGAAGGCATGTGAGCTTGTTGTTGTCTCAAAACCTAGTGAGAGGTTGGGATGTGGATTATTTGTCGGATGTTGAGTTAAGGGCTGGTCATATCCTGCAGTGATCGCAGATTTTTCAGATATTTTATATCGACCTGCAACTGAAAAAGCAAAGTGGTAATTGTGCATTTTTTCCAGAATAACCCCCTTGCTGTTTACATACGCCTCTACATTATTATACCAGGTAAAGCTTGGAGCAAGTTGTACAGAAAGGTCTTCAGTTATTTTCCTGGCAATTATTACCTGATTAAAATACGAAAACCGGTCAACGCTATTCCTGAAGTTGCTTTTATCCCTTGCATCAATAACTGCATTAGCAAAATAAGAGACACTCACCGGAGATTTGCCTGAAGTTTGTTGAAACAAAGCGTATTTAGCGAACATATCTACCTGCATTCTTTCTTTTGTAACACCGGCTCCAACCATTAACCTGTTTACCGGTGCATAGCTCAATCCTAACCGAATGTTGGATGGTGCAAACAAACCATATAAATCCTTTTTCCCGTTGTCAACAGATCCAAACCTATGTTGAATTGCCATTTCAAGTGTACCTTTAACGGGCACCATTACTGATTGGTTATCCATAATGAATACGCCTCCAAATGTATTTTTGACTGGTTTTATCTTTCTTACCTGGGGCGCCACAGCCGAATCCTGAGCGAACGCGTAACTTCCTGTCAGCAAAAGGGAAAATAATGCGACAAAAAGGGAAGCAAAATTTTTATAATTTTTCATTTTTTTCATTTTTAGTTGTTATTAGCGCCTTGTTTTATCCAGGCAAGAATGACTGCAGCATACTCTTTATTTACCCCGCTAACAGGCATTGGAGTTCCACGTTTACCGGTCATCTTAAGGTAGATAATGCTGCTTTCCGGGGCACTTTTGGAAAAATAGTTACCAACTGTAAGCGAATTCAAAGCGTTCGTTTCTGTCAGGTTCGGAGTTTGACCACCTGAGCTGTGGCAGCCACTTGTATTGCAGCTTTTATTAAAGATTGGTATGATATCCTTTGAAAAACTAACAGTTTTTGTTACTGCAGTTTCATCTGGGATCACCGTCTTGTCTTTATAACAGCCTGCCAAAAGCAAAATGATTCCGCAAAGAAGAAAAAACGCTGTGCCGGTTTTTTTCTGTATCATATAATTTGTTTTGCATGAACTTAAAGAGCCTCTTGTCTATTTTTGAAATTTCAAAACAAGGTTTGGCTGAATGGCATGCTGATAGTTGGAATTATTCCATATGGCCACCCCAAAAACCTGGTCCTGGAAGCTTGAAAAATCAACGTCCTGTTTTAATACATCATTTGTCTTTAATGCTCGTTTGTATTCAACAGTCCAGCCTGAACCTGAATAAGCTGCTGTAGCAGTTATGTCAGCTCTTTCACCAATAAGAGGAACAGCTATATAAGATGGAATTGACTTCCTGGCAGTAACACTTGAGGTAGCGCTGCTGGTTCTTAAGTAATCGGTGCCCACTGTGGGGTCAATTGTTGATCCATCAGTCAGGGTTAAAACGCCAGAGGAGCTAACTTTCATTACTTTTTTGGCTTTGCCGCTTGAAGTATCAGATACCAGGATATAATCAGCGTCAGCTGAACCGGGAATAATCCAGATGGGAACGGCAACCTTTGGACCTGTTCCGTCTAATTTCAAGTTTTGGCTATTACTAACTTCTCCCTGTGTTGGAGATGTCGTATAATTGGGTCTGTAAGGCCATGTTTTCGATTTTGTTCCATCGGGAACGATACCATCGACATGCCTTCCGTTTGCGTTTCCGCCAGTCAGGTTATAAACAGAAGGACCTCCTGCCCAATCCTGATAGTTATCATCCATGTAATGCAAAGAAGGATCCTGGCTCATATAGCCTAAACGGCCCCACCACATATCAATTTTTTCACTTGCTCCATTAGTATAGTGATTCCCGCTGGCGTTCGCATTCATTACTGCAGGATCTGTTGAATAATCAAGATAAGGGGTAAAAATGTGACAACTTGCATAGCAGGTTTGTGAAATGAACTTCGGAGTAGAGTTGTCAATGTTCCATAACATGGCAAGCCTGTCCTCTCCCCAGCCAGCCCTGGCTAAAATTCCATTTGCATCATAAGAATCACTGGACGGTTCTTTTTTCCAACCGGTAAGACTATCTGGAAAATTTGACTGTGGGTCGAAATACCAGGGAGAAACTCTGGTACTCTTTGTTGGATCTTTTATTTCAACTAAAAAATAAATATTCTGGGCATCATACATCGAGCGGATAGTTGCAGCATATTGCTGGCCACTATAGCCCGCAAATAATCCATTTCCGGGATCAGGAACGGTGGGAAGAAGTTCTAATTTTGTTGCTTTGTCCCATTCTGCATCAACAATTCCGTCTATTGTTGGCGGAGCAGTGGTTTTTAAAGAAAGCAAATCGGTAGCACTATTGACCTGCGGTACATCAAGTACCTGGTTATCTTTTGTGCAACTTGCAACATACCCGATTGATAATACGAGGGTAGCAACCACCCATACGTATTTTGTTTTTAAAAGGTTCATAAAGTTCTTTTTTGTGAAAGTCTTGTTTAGATGAAATTTTGATTAAAATGACGGTGCAAATTATTAGGCTAAATATGATTGGACGATGACAATTGTCAGAATAGCTTATGATTGAAATCATAAGGTAACAGGGAAGGAGACTGATGATAATCGCCGGAAACTTTATTTTACTTTGCGGGCATTACCAACAAGGGGATGTTTGTCTGGTAGCTCATTTGTTTGGTGTGAACAATTCCAAAAGCTCTTTTAAAAAATGAATGTTTATGGGCAACCATTGCTAAAATATCGGAAGAATTTTTTTCAAGAAAATGATGAATACCTCTTTCTACACTCTTGTTTTCTACAGTATCAAAACTGTGTTTCAAATTCACAAAAGATAAATCGGCTTCCATTTTACCGATCGCATCATGGACCGACATGGCTTCTTCCTTTTTTTGTACGTTCACTATATGAATTGTCGAATTGTATTTTTCAACCAATTCCTGCAGAATGGAATAATCATCTTTTTCAATATCAAATTCGCTGGCAAATGTGATATTGTGAATAGGTTTGAAAACACTATTTTCAGGAATTACGAATACAGGAACAAGTGATTTTCGCATAACCATGGTAGTTGTGCTGCCGAATATCGAATTACTTTTGCCTTTTCCCTTCATCCCCATCACTACCAGGTCCGCATGTTTTGATCTTGTAAATTCCATCAAAATATCCAAAGGTGAACCTTGCCTTATAAAGCCATCAACTTTGAGGTTAAATTGTTTTGACATTCTTTCAATTTCTTTTTTCAAAAGTTTCTTATCTGTTTCCATTAATTCTGCTTCTGATATCAGGTAGGCTGATGCAGAAGTATCCTCAATCACAATAGGCGGCACTATTACGTTTACTAAAATTAATTTGGCGCCAAAATCTTTCGCTAATCCGGCGGCATATTCAGTTGCATTCTTAGATGCATTTGAAAAATCAGTTGCAACAAGTATATTTTTCATGCTGATATAATTTTAAGATTGAAGCCACAATTGGCTAACCTAAAATTATCTTAAGGGACAGTCTTTTATATTGACGCGCATCAATGTTTGAACTGATACTAATCAATAGTTTAGTGGCAAAGAATAGAAGTATGGTGGCTTGCAAATCCTGAAGGACTGACGTAAGGTATTCCTAAACCCAATCCTCTTATTATTAAAAGGCAGGCCATCATGAACATTAGGTAAGGATAGGCAGCTCTTATTTTTTTCCTGGCGGTTATATTGATAAAACTCCCAAAAAAACTTACACTGAGCATCATCGGAAAAGTGCCAAATCCAAAAGAAGCCATGAAAACACTGCTCTTGATCACAGAAGCTGTCGCAATAGCTCCCGCAACTGCCATGTAAACCAGCCCGCATGGCAACAGCCCATTCAGTAAACCAATAAATAAAACAGAATTATAATTTCTTATCCGAAATAATTTTCCAAGGGCGGCTCTCACTTTATAAAAAAAGTGGAAGACTAAATTTGTCTTTTCAAAAGCTTTGCTTTTTTTAGGAAGCAATAAAAATAAAATAATAATAACTCCAAGTGCGATGGATAACGATTGCTGGTAGCCAAAAAGGGCAACGGTTCTTCCGATAGCCCCAAACAAAAGACCGAAGAATGAATAGGTTACTACTCTTCCGGTATTATACAACAAAACGGAAATAAATTTTGAGTTTTTTTCTTTGTGTACTATTGGTAACGACAACGCCAGCGGCCCGCACATGCCCACGCAGTGGACACTGCCGAGTGCGCCGAGTATAAATGCAGAAATGAATAAAGTTATCATTTAATTAAAACTTTATGCTCTGAATAATACCTTGTCGTATCCACTTTCCAATCCATTTTTAATTCATACATTCCTTTATATGCTTCAGGCAAAACCACGGTGAACATGCCTGAATTTGTTTGAAGATTGTAAACAGAATCCTTGCTTTCGTCAGCAGCATGATAAAGAAGTGTTTGCGCAGTAATTCTTTTATCCTTCATTTCTCCGGGAAAATAGATTGAGATCTCATTTTTATTTACTTCATATTTTATTGGCGAGGAAAGCGCTTGAGCACGCTCAGCTTCATCAATTTTTTGCTGATATTTCAATTCCTGTTGATAGTAGTTGTTCGTTACCAGGTCTACTTTTTCTAATGAGGATTTATAGACTAACACAAGGATTCCGGCGATAAAAAAAAGATAAACAAACAATATTTTATATCCCCAGTTCATGTTTTATAATTTTTTATTTGAAAGCTTTATTGGTATACTTCAGGTCCGATAAATTTGGCTGTGATTGTTTTTATTTTTTTTGTTGAATCATAGAGTCCAATAACAACCGGCGTTTCCCAGTTTTTCACATCCTTTCTATTCAGCTTAAGAAAAAACTGAAGTGTCAAATAATCTTCTTTTTTTACAACCGGATTATCGTTGTCAATCAACTGAATTTCGCCCGGCATATTTTCAAGTTTTAAAGTGAATGGAATGTTCTCGTGCGTTTTGTTAGCCAATTTTAAATTATAAAGATTGCTTATCCTTCCATCCGGAAGAGAAGTGTACGTCATGCCTGCCGTGCGCATTAGCCTTGCGTCAAGGTCGGTGCGGCTAATTATTAGGAAAACTAGCAAAGCAATAAGCAGACTGAGAATTGCGGTGTAAGATTTAATCCGGTTGGTAAATTTTAATTTCTTCCCTTCTTTAATACTCTTTTCTGAAGCATAACGAATAAGTCCTGTCGGCTTTTCAATGCTGGTCATGATGGCATTACAGGCATCAATACACGCGGTGCAATTCACGCATTCCAGTTGCGTTCCATTTCTTATATCAATCCCTGTCGAACAGACACGCACACACGCAGAACAATCGATGCAGTCTCCATTTACTTGAATTTTCGGTTGCCCATTTTTCTTGTCAATTTTTCCTCTCGGTTCGCCACGTTTGTAATCATAGGCAACAAGGATCGAATTCTGGTCAAGCAAAACGCTTTGTAACCTTCCGTAAGGGCAAACCACGATACAGACCTGCTCCCTAAACCACCAATACACGAAAAAGAAGACGCTGGTAAAGATCAATAAAGAAATAAGTGTAGGTATATTTTCAACCGGATGGGTGATGTAACTCAAAAGCTGATCCATGCTGATTAAATAAGCAAGAAAGAAATTAGCGATCAGAAAGGATATGAGGAAAAAGACGACAAACTTTAAAGCACGTTTCTTAATCTTCTTAGCATTCCATGGCATTTTTTTTAGAAGCTTCTGTTGTATTGAGTCACCATCGATCCAATATTCGATTTTGCGAAAAACCATTTCCATAAAAATCGTTTGCGGACAAGCCCAGCCACAAAAGATCCGTCCAAACACGACAGTAAAAAGAATGATAAAAACGATGAAGGTTAACATGGCAATTCCGAAGATGAAAAAATCCTGTGGCCAGAAGATCATTCCGAAAATGATAAAACGCCGTTCAAGAACATTAAACATCAACAGCGGTTCGTCGTGCACTTTTATAAAAGGCAACGTAAAAAATACGATCAGGTAAAACACCGAAAACCAGGTGCGTAATTTGTACAACCGGCCTTTGGGCTTTTTAGGATTAATAAAGTTACGTTTACCTTCCTTGCTAATAGTGGCAACAGAATCTCTGAAACTTTCCTGCGTATATGGTATCTGCAGTTCAGCCATTTTATTTCTTTTCAGTTGATAAATCCGTTGTCGTCCCATCTTCCGTGAACAATTCACCTTGTGGCGCTTTTCCGTTAGGAGGATTAGTGCCTTTCAAACTTTTAATATATCCTGCCAGATCGTTGATCTCTTTCGCAGAGAAATTTTTCCCCCACGCCTGCATTCCTTTCTCAGGATAACCATGTTTTATCGATTGGTAAATGTCATTCAACGAACCTTTGTGTAGCCAATAATTGTCGGTAAGATTGGGTCCAACACTACCTTCACCCAGTTTGCCATGACAAGGCCAGCAGGTGGTTGTAAAAATTTCTTTTCCTTTTGCAACACCGGAAGCGTCTGGCATTTTAATATTATTCTCATCGATGGTGTTTCCACTTTTAGCGGCATATGCTTCCATTTGAATTTTTGCTTTCGCCATTTCCTCGTTGTATTCCTGTGTAGGATTTTTTCCATAACCCAAAACTTCATAGTTTAAAAGATAAACAATGGCAATTCCTATTGTTAGATAAAATCCATATTTCCACCATGGGGGTAAAGCGTTATCCAATTCACGGATTCCATCGTAATCATGATCGAGCAAAATATCTGCTTCTCTTTCTACAGGAACTGACCGGGTAAATTTGTTATTGATGTGTGCCCACCAACTACTGAAACTAAATGCTTTGGCTTTTGCTTTTCTAGGAGAAAGTTGTCGTTCAAATCTTTTTATCATAAATAAAAAGACAAGTATCACGATCATTTCAATTGTTATCACTGATACCAACATCCAAAATGCTGATGGAGAAAGCCCCGCATAATTGTGTACCACTGATGCATTTCCAGGAGGAGCATCCTGCGCTTGTGCTGTAATAGTGAGCAGGGAGAAGGTTACAAACAAAATTAAAGGCAAAACTTTATTTACTTCCTTGCTTTTCTCAAAAGCCTTTGCGGCGTACATCAAAAGCACATTGCTCAAACCCCAAATTACAAACGCAAGGAGAAAGGCAACAACTACCATTAAAATAACCGCATAATTAGTGCTTGCCGTTGTTTTGGCGGTACTGTCAGTTGTGATTTGGGCATGTAAAGCTGTCCCGGATATTGCAACAACAAGACTGAGGAAAATTTTTTTATAACTTCTATTGAATTTCATGATACGTTCTTTATAAAATGTCAGAAGGTTCTTGAGTTTCATCAAGTGGAATATTTGATAATGTTTTTATACTTTCTTTACTCATTTTTAAAACGAACCATAGTAAAACAACAAAAAACAGGAAAAAGATCATCAGCGAGATCATAGGATAAACCTCGGCGCCTTTTATGTTTTCAGTTACGTCTTGAATGAATTTATACATGGTCTTAATTTTTATTGTTTGATTTTACTAATATCAGTTCCCAGCCTTTGCAGGTAAGCAATCAGTGCGATCACTTCTTTGTTGGGAGAAATACGAATGCTGTCTGTTTTTAAATTATCCGTAATTCCTCTTGCCTGCTTCAATAGGTCTGCATTGGCTATTTTATCATATCCTTTTGGATAAGGAACGCCTAAGGTCTGCATCGCTCTTATCTTCGCCGGCGTTGTAGAAGTGTCGAGATTTTTTCTGAGCATGAAAGCATATGAAGGCATCAGTGATCCTTCACTCATCGAAGAAGGTTCACGCAAGTGTCGGAAATGCCAGCCGTTTGATTTTTTCAGGTTTCCTGCTCCTTCACGTGCGAGGTCAGGCCCCGTTCTTTTGCTTCCCCATTGGAAAGGATGATCGTAAACGAATTCACCGGCTTTTGAATATTCACCATATCTTTCAGTTTCAGATCTGAATGGCCTTATCATTTGTGAATGACAGAGATAACAACCTTCTCTTACATAAATGTCTCTGCCCTGCAACTCAAGCGCAGTATAGGGTTTCACGCTGCTAATAGTAGGTACATTTGATTTTACCAAAAAAGTAGGAATAATCTCTACTGCGCCTCCGATTGAAATTACAATAAGACTGAACACCAACATTTGTACAGGCCTTCTTTCCAAAATCCGGTGCCACGTCTCATGAGTGGATCCTTTCAATGCTTTTTGAAGAGGTGCTGCTTCCGCCTGTTCGTTGGCAATTAATTTGCCTGATCTTACGGTTTTGTAAAGGTTGTAAATCATCAAAAACGCACCAAGTAAATACAAGGTACCTCCCAAAGACCTCATTGCATAGAAAGGTTTCAGGTAAGTAACTGTTTCCAGGAATGAATATTTCAACTGGCCACTCTCAGTAAATTGCTTCCACATACTGCTTTGTGTAAACCCGGCCCAGTACAAGGGAACCACGTAAAAGATAATTCCTAGTGTAGCAAGCCAAAAGTGATTCGCAGCCAGTTTTTTTGAATACAACTTTGTTTCAAATATTCTTGGGATCAACCAATATAATATACCGAAGGTCAGCATTCCATTCCAGCCTAAAGCACCTACGTGTACGTGTGCAATTATCCAATCCGTATAGTGGCTGATGGCGCTTACACTTTTTAAAGAAAGCATTGGGCCTTCAAAAGTAGCCATACCGTAAGCCGTAACGGCAACTACCATAAACTTTAAAATCACATCATCTCTTACCCTGTCCCATGCTCCGCGTAATGTGAGCAATCCATTGATCATTCCACCCCAGCTCGGAAAAATGAGCATTAATGAAAATACAGTTCCAAGCGATTGAGCCCAGTTTGGTAAAGCTGTATATAACAAATGGTGTGGTCCTGCCCAGATATATAAAAATATAAGTGACCAGAAATGAATAATGGAGAGCCGGTAAGAATAGACCGGCCGGTTGGCTGCCTTTGGCAAAAAATAATACATTAACCCCAGGTAAGGAGTGGTAAGGAAAAAAGCTACAGCGTTGTGGCCATACCACCACTGTACCAATGCATCCTGAACGCCCGCATACCACGAATAACTTTTAAATAAAGTGACGGGAAGTTCTGCAGAGTTCACCAGGTGCAACACCGCTACCGTTACAAATGTGGCGATGTAAAACCAGATCGCCACATACAAATGTTTTTCTCTTCTTTTGATAATGGTGGCAAACATATTCCAGCCAAAAACTACCCAGATAACAGTAATGGCGATATCAATCGGCCACTCAAGTTCGGCATATTCTTTACTGGTGGTAATACCAAGCGGGAGCGTGATAGCGGCTGAAAGGATGATCAGTTGCCATCCCCAAAAATGAATTTTACTTAGCTTATCGCTATACATCCTGGTTTTGCAGAGACGTTGTAATGAATAGTAAACGCCCATAAAAATTCCGTTTCCTACGAAGGCGAATATTACGGCATTGGTATGCAGTGGCCTTAAACGGCCAAAGGAACCATATTGCATAATATTCAACGAAGGGAAGACTAATTCCAGCGATACATACAGACCAACAAGCAGTCCCACTGCTCCCCAGAAAACGGTAGCATAAGCGAAGTTTCGAACAATCTTGTTGTCGTAATAAAATGTGTCAACAGCTGGTTTACGCTTCAGGCTGACATCAACAGTGTCGTCTAAATATGCTTCTTCAAACTGCATGTTTTTTGGTTGGTTTTTTTTCTTCTAATGTTGATTTTTTACTTTCAGTCTCATTATCAAAAAGCATTCTTACAGAAGGTGTATAATCATCGTCATACTGACCGTTATTAACCGACCATAAGAATGCAACCAGGAAAATTACAGCAACAAAAATGCTAATGCCAATAAGAATAAATAATGCACTCAAAGTATATAATATTAAACTGGCTCAAAAATAGATTCGTGGTGTGTTTCAAGAGATGAGGCTGATCAAGCAGAAATATGATTTCCCTCAGTTCAGTAAACGAACTTTGTTAAAGGTTTTTTCTTTTGGCTACGGAGGAAGAAAGTCCACTGGCAAGCGCTACAATACTGATACTGCTGGCAGGCATCAGTACTGCTGCCACAACCGGATCTAACCTTCCCTGCACCGCGAAAAACAATCCAACAAAATTGTACAAGATGGACAACACAAAACCTGCTCCGACAACTTTTTTACCTGCTTTTGCAAAACTCATAAACCACTCAATTTTGCTAACAGAATCTCCATCGATGATTGCATCACAAGCCGGAGTAAAACGCGCGGCATTATTACTCACTGCAATTCCTGCATCCGCTTGCATCAAGGCGCCGGCATCATTAAGTCCATCACCAATCATTAAAACTTTTTTTTCTTTTTCCTGCAGTCTTTTTATGTAGTTGAGTTTTTCCTGCGGAGAGGTATTAAAATTCAAAGCTGTTGATGAGGTAAAAATTTCTTTCAGCCTTTCCGTTTCTGAATCGTTATCGCCAGAAAGAACATGAAGTTCATAGTTAGCTTCTTTCAATTCACATACAAGCTTTTTAAAACCTGGCCTGTATTTGATTTTAATTTCATAAAAACCTCTTGTCATTTGGTTAATCATAACGTATACTCTGGAACCGTTATTAACAGGGGATATCTGCATCTTTTCATTGAGGAAATTTGCTGCGCCAACTTTTACCGGCACCTGATTAATAGTAGCTGCAATTCCATGTCCGGGCTGTTCTTTGAAGTCATTTATTTCAGCAATTGGATAATCCAAGCCTATATCATTTAAGGAAGAATAAATGAGTTTACTTAAGGTGTGGGAAGATTGTGCAGTTGCTTTTTTCAAAAGGAATTTATCATACCCTGAAAGTAAATTTCCCGTGTATTCAATATCAGCAGTGCTGGTTTCTGTGATCGTACCTGTCTTGTCAAAAACGATCGTATCGATGCCAGCAAGTGTTTCAATAACGTTTGCATTTTTCAGATAGAGTTTGTTTTTACCAAAAATGCGCACCATATTTCCGAAAGTAAATGTTGCTGAAAGTAAAAGCGAACAAGGACACGCGACAATTAACACTGCCGTAACTACCGGCCATATTTTTGACGGATCATTGAAATACCAGAATGCCGCAGCAGCAAAAGCAACGATGAAAAGTGCACCGGTAAAAAAGCGGCTCCACGGATGTATAAAAGAAGTGGCCTGATTTTTTGCTTGTCCAAAAACTTCGTTGTTCCACAGTTGGGTGATATAACTTTGGGAAGGTTCTTTTAGTACTTGCAATTTTACAGAGGTTCCAATTTGCTTTCCGCCCGCATAAATTATTTCTCCTTTATTTACTTTAACCGGATTGTTTTCTCCACTCACAAAGCTGTAATCAATATAAGCAGAACCTTCAGTCAGCAATCCATCTGCCGGAACCATCTCTTCGTTTTTTATAATAATGTGATCGCCTTTTTCAAGTTTGGTAGCGGGAATATTTTCTTCCTCCCCATTTTTTAAAACAGTTACTCCCAGCGGAAAATAAGAATGATAATCCCTGTCGAATGTGAGCGCATCATACGTTTTATTTTGAAACCAGCGGCCGATAAGAATAAAGAAAATAATTCCTGTTCCTGAATCCAGATAACCGGCCCCGGTTCCTCTGATGATTTCATAATAACTTCTGGCAAACGTTATTACAACGGCAAGAGCGAGCGGCACATCAATATTGATATTTTTTTGTTGTAAACCTTTAAAAGCTGATTTGAAAACTTCGCTTGCGCTATAAAATAAAACCGGTAGCGACAAACCGAAAATGAGCCATGAAAATGTCTCCTTCAGTGCTTGCTCATCAATCGATCCATGAGAAAAATATTCAGGAAAACTAAGCATCATAATGTTGCTGAAACAAAAGCCTGCCACGCCGATCTTATAGATTTGTTTCCTATCGAATTTGACCGCTTTTTTTTCTTTTGAATCGCTCAAACTTATGAAAGGTTCATAACCGATGAACGCCAGCAACTCGACTACTTTGCGCAGTGAGATCATTTCTTCATTAAAGTTTATAAATACTTCTTTGCGTTGAAAGTTCGTTTGCGAACTGGTAATTCCTTCATTAATGCGATGAAGATTTTCCAATAAAAAAATGCAAGACGAACAATGAATTTGAGGCAGCGAAAAAGTGACGTGCGTTTGCGTGTCACTTCTGAAGCTTACTAATGTTCGTATTACCGATTCATCTTGAAGATAAGCGAAGCGTTCACTTGTAAACTTTCCCTTCACTTTTATTCCGGGGTTCTTATCGAAATTATAGTAGCTGCATAAGTTGTTTTCATTCAACAATAGATACACTTGCCGGCATCCCTGGCAACAAAAATTTTTATCATCTTCGGTTATTAAAGTGATACAATCGTCGCCACAATGGTAACAGCTGGTCATTTCTTTTTCTATAGTGTTGATAATTCTCTTCTTCAATAATAGAAACAAAAATACCGGCCATAAAATACCAATTACATGAGCAAGATCAGTTTTAGGAATGATGCTGGTCGGCGGTGCATCGTTACTGGCTGATTACTTTTGGAATACAATCTCTTATGGTAAACAAATAAATTTTAGATATTCTTATTCAAGTAAACTGATTCAGCTTTGTAACATAAGTAACTAAATAAAAAGATCCGGTGCAGGATTTTTGTAGCACAACAATAAAACAAATTATATGAGTTATTATTTTTCAAAAACAGTTAATGAAGATTTTGAGGAAGCGATAGATCATGTGACTGAAGAACTTAAAAAGGAAGGCTTTGGAGTGCTTACCCAGATTGATGTTCAGGATACGTTGAAAAAGAAACTGGATGTAGATTTTAAGAAATACCGAATACTCGGAGCCTGCAATCCCAACTTCGCTTACCAGGCTTTACAATCGGAAGATAAAATTGGTACAATGCTTCCTTGCAATGTAATAGTTGAACAAAATATGGATGGAACGGTAGAAGTTTCAGCTGTCGATCCTGTTGCATCAATGGCTTCCGTTAAAAATGATTCGCTGGGAGGAGTGGCATCGCAGGTTAGGGAAAAACTGCAGCGAGTAATTAACAATCTCTAATCTTAGTTCATTTTTAAATAAAAAAAACAATGAAATCAAATCTCGGTATGGCTGACAAAGTCGTAAGGATACTTGCGGCAGTCGCAATTGGAATACTCTATTTCATGAATGTGATTACAGGAACAGCAGCAATTGTACTTTTAATAGTTGCGATTATTTTAGTTCTGACCAGCTTAATAAGCTTTTGCCCAATATATTATATGCTAGGCATTAAGACAAGAAAGAAAACAGTTCATTCATAATAAATTTAATTAAATCATGGCACACGAAGTTGATGTACAATGGATGGGAAAAATGCAGTTTAATGCGTTGGTAAACGGACATACAGTTGTTATGGATGGCCCGGAAAAAGTGGGTGGAGAAGATAATGGACCAATTCCCAAACCTTTTGTTTTAACCGCTCTTGCCGGTTGCACCGGGATGGATGTTGCTGCAATATTAAGAAAAGCACAAAAAGAGGTTAACGATTTTGAAATGAAAGTTACCGGCGAGATCAGTAAAACAGTTCCCATTCAATATACGTCTATTCATATCATTTATAATTTTAAAGGAGCGGAGGAATATAAAGAAGCAGCATTGAAAGCTGTTACAGATTCGCAGGAAAAATATTGTGGCGTTAGCAGCATGCTGAAGAAAGCTTTGCCTGTGACTTGGGAAGTGAATTATAATGGTGTTCAACTATTCAATAATAAGGAAGAGGAAGTAGAAGAGTTAGCCTGATTTAATAAATAAAGTACTACTATATATGGAAACCATTAAGGAAACATTATTTTCTAATTGGAATTTTATGCGCTGGGTGAGACTGGCATTAGGCATAGCGGCAGGAATACAGGCAATTGAATTTCATGATACTTTGTTGGGGTTTTTGTCTGTGTTCCTGCTTTTTCAATCTCTCACAAATACCGGTTGTTGCGGTTCGGGCGGCTGTGCAGTTCCAAGGTCAAAAAGGGTTGAAAAAGATCAGGAAATTGAATTTGAAGAAATAAAAGGTGAATAAGGTACATTTTGGCTAATATGACTTTCGAGAAGCCCTTCCAATTCTGATTCAGCTTTTGAAAGCTCATGCTCAAACTTTTCTCCAACATCTTCTAATATCGGATCTGAAGAATGGATCAGACCCCGGTAATATTTAATTCCATTTTTTAATTCTTCGTAAAAGGAATAATAGTATTTATTTCTTTTACTGTCTTCAGGTGTAACCGGTTCTTTAATTAATTGCTCTCGCAAATAAGTAATATAAATAGACAATTCATTTATAAAAACATGAGGCCTGTCGGTGGCGGCAAGAATATCGGTCCTTCCATAAATGTGATCCGTCATTTGTTTTAGCGAAACTTTTTTAGAGAAGTAAACAATATTAGGTCCGGGACAAATGGTTACTGAGGTAAGGTTTTTAATAAACGGTTGTTGATACTTGATAGCTGCCGAATTGCTCAGACCAATGCAAAGGCATTCTTTTTCATACACATTTTTTACTTGCTGTTCATACTCATTTTCCGGTAAATTCAGTGATTTTAATTGAGTTATTTTCAACTTCTGATATTTCAAGGATGCAGTGCAAATCGGTTCATCCGTAAATTCAGTATTGTTGACAAGGTGCTTCTCTGTGCAAGGACTACCGGGCTTTCCTCTTTCGATTCTTTCCTTTTTCTCCAGGTCAGAAGTAGTGCCTTTTAAATAATGAAAAGGAACACCTAATGGAGAATTCCCACTTAAATAGATATCGTCTTTTTGCGCTTTTTCCAGTTGCTGTATGGTAGAAATATCAACGGTTGTTGCTTCCGGAACCAATAAAAAAGGCGTACCCCAGCCCGTGCTGTTTATGTGATAGTAATCGTGTAATAATTTTGATTCTTTATAAGTGCCAATTCCTCCCTGTACGGTTATTTTTATTGGATGGGGTTTATTAAAGGTTATGCTTGTCTTTGATTGCAAGGCTTTATTGTAGAGTTCAAACAAAGTGAAAGAAAGTTCGTCTTTTTTATTTTTAAATTCTTCCAAAATCGGTCCCATTAAATATCCCTGGGTAGCGAATGCGTGACCTCCACAATTCAATCCTGATTCTATTCTAAATTCACTAACCCATTTACCTTTCTTGGCAAGATATTTCCCTTGTATCAACGCTGAGCGATAATCACTTACTTTTATCACAATTTTCTTTTCGAATTCGCCATTATCATTTGCATCAAACTCGCTAAATTTTTCCAGGTAATTGTACAGCCTTGGGTTGAGACCGGCAGAGAAAATTAATGAAGAATTTTGTAGATCGCTTTTCGCATATCCTTTTAAAGCGGCTAATGCATCAGAACCCTTTTCGACTAAATTTCCTTCTTTACTGTAATTATCTTTATCCAGTTTGGTCATGATGTTCACATCAATACTTCCAGGAACAATTTTAGCTTTCAGCATCTCTTCAAGTCTTTCTTTGTCAACTGCATCTGGAGCTGCCGTCATTTGCCTGTATAATTGTTTCAGCTTTCCATCTTCGGGAAGCATTTCAAAATATTTTACAATATCTGAACCGCTTTCAAAAACAGAATTTTTTAATTTTTCTATTTGGAGTGATACGATCTTCCCAAGAAGGTTGAGATAATCGGTAATCCTTTTTTCACGGTAATTTTCTACGCTTGTTGGTATAGGGAAATAACTTTCGTTAATTAATGGATAGTACTGTTTCCGCATCATTTCTGTCAACCGGTCTTCCATTATAGAAATAGCAGACGAAATGCCGAACCGAGCCACTTTTACAGGAGAGTCAATAGTAAAAGCCAATCCCATTACTGGGATGTGAAAATTGTGTGGTGATGATTTCATTATATTGTGAAGAGGCAATTATTGTTATAGAATATAGATTAAGAACATTTTTTTTCAGTTAGCCAAATCACATTTGTAGCTCCGATTACGGTTAGAATATTTAGTAGACCAATTCAAGATTTTTTTCAAGGTAGCTGTTCAGTGCGTTAATGCATTCGCAACCTTTGTTTACAGAATGTTTTAATTGTATGGCAAGTGAGGCAACGGTTTTATGTATCTTTTCTTTGTCTTCTTCAATTTGGTAAGCTTCATTTAATTGAAGCAACTGTGATTTTACTTTTTGAATTAAAGGGCTGTTCGCCTGCTGCCGATGCCAGTCTTCCAGCTCATTTAATGTTTCAGTAATTATTTTCAAAGCTTTAGGAACTTCTGCTTCTCTTGCAAAAATCGTTTCATTCAATATCACTGAAACTTCGTCCACATCCATCAATGTTATTCGCTCGTTAAGTTTAATCAACGGATCTACATTTTGAGGTGAAGAAAGGTCAAGTATTAACCTCGGCTTTTCAGAAACAAAAAAGGAGGGAAGCACAATGTAATTTTCACACGAAGAACTAACCATTATGACATCAGCCTCATTGCAGGCAGATTCCAGGTTTTTATAAGCCACAAAACCTGCATCAAATTTTTCAGCAAGCAAGTAGGCTTTTTCATCTGTCCTGTTACAAAATGAAATGGCGGCTCCAGGCAAATAATCTTTAAGATTTTTTGCAATTTGATTTCCAAATTTTCCTGTTCCGATCAGCAGTATCTGTTTATTTCTTAAGTCTTTAATTTTTTCTTTAATGATCTGAATGGCGGCGTATGAAACCGAAACGGTTCCTGAACTTAGTTTGGTTTTTGTTTTGATTTCTTTTGATGCCTGCAAAGCAAAATTGATAGCACGCTCCATGAAACTGTTTAAGCCCCCGTTTTCTTTCGAAATTTTCGCCGCATATTTCAACTGGGATAAAATTTCATAATCACCGATTATCTGCGAATCCAATCCTGAGGCAACCCCTAATAAATGTTCAATAGCATCACGGCCAGTGTATACATATCCTTGTTTGATGAATTCATTTCTTTCGCCTTTTGTATAATTGCAGAGAATATCGGTCAATTCGCGTGGATCGTTACATATTCCGTAAAGCTCACTCCTGTTGCAGGTAGAAAGAACAAGACATCCTTCAATCTTTTGTGAAAGTGCTTCCTTTATAAGGCCAAAGAATTGTTCAGGGGAAATAGAAAATTTTCCTCTTATCGTAATATCACTCTTGCGATAATTTATTCCAACTATAGTGAAGTTATTTAAGGAGCTGCCAAACGTGGTCGTACAATTCATCATTTTATTTGGTATTTCTGAGCAGATTACAAACTTTTTGATTCATTCAACTGTATTTTAAAGTTGATGGCAGGACAAATTTCAGCGCAATTGGTTATGCGAAAAAGAACACAAGTCATTCGTAAATATGAGTTTCCTCATGTTTTTAATTTCCAGTGATAGTACATTTATCATTAATTGAATCCCTGTAATTTTTGAATCGTAATAATTTATGTCAAAGTTGCCAATTGATATAAAAGGCCTTACAGATGAGAAGGTTTTGTTGTCAAGGAAACAGCATGGAAACAATGAATTGGATCAGTCTTCGCAAAGTCCTTTTATAGCTGCTTTGATAGACACGCTGAAAGAACCTATGTTGATTTTATTATTTGCAGCGGGCATTCTTTATTTGATTTCAGGGAATAAGAGCGATGCGATTTCTATGCTTTCTGCGATTGTTCTCGTTTCAGCTATTTCCCTTTATCAGGATTCAAGAAGCCGCAATGCACTCGCTGCTTTGAAACAACTTTCCCAGCCACAAACCAAAGTGATAAGGAACGGAATCATTTCTTCAATTGTCAGCAAAGATGTTGTTGTGTATGACACGATTATTGTTGAAGAAGGAAGCCTGGTAACTGCCGATGGGGAAATTATTTATTCAAATGATTTTACCGTAAATGAATCTATTCTTAGCGGGGAATCCCTGGCGGTAGAAAAGTTTGTAGATGAAGACAACAAAATTTACAGCGGCACTTTGGTTACCAGCGGAATGGCAATAGCACGGGTAACTAAAGTTGGCAATGCTACCGAATTGGGAAGGATTGGCAAATCATTAAAAGAAATTGAAGAAGAACAAACACCGCTCCAGATACAGATAAGAAATTTTGTAAAAAAAATGGCTATCATTGGATTGATTGTATTTGTCATCGTGTGGGCATTCAATTTTTTCCAATCAAGGAGCCTGGTGAATAGTTTATTAAAAGCGCTGACTTTGGCCATGTCGGTTTTGCCCGAAGAGATCCCGGTTGCCTTTACCACTTTTATGGCTTTGGGAGCCTGGCGGTTGATGAGAATGGGAGTAATTGTCAAGCAAACAAAAACCGTGGAAACGCTTGGAAGCGCTACTGTAATTTGTGTCGACAAAACCGGCACCATCACCGAAAATAAAATGGAGTTCGCTGATCTGTATGTTTTTAAAAACGAGCGGTTATACACAAATGTTTATGAGGATAAAGAAGCCGTTTCGGATTTAATTACAACGGCCATGTGGGCAAGCGAGCCGCTGCCTTTTGACCCGATGGAAAAAGCGTTACATGAAGCCTATAAACAGGTGGTTTCAAACGATGAACGCCCCGCTTATAAAATGATCCATGAATATCCTTTGGGAGGACGCCCCCCAATGATGACTCATCTTTTTGAAAATTCAAATGGCAAGCGGGTAGTTGCTGCCAAAGGCGCTGCTGAAAAGATCTTGTCGGTTTGTAATTTATCAAAAGAAGAAAAGGCAAAAATTATTCGTACACTGCAAACTTTATCTGCACAAGGGTTCCGTGTTTTAGGTGTGGCGCGAGCTTCGTTTCCGGGAAATGATTTTCCGGAAGACCAGGAGGATTTCGATTTTCAATTTATTGGTTTGGTTTCTTTTTATGATCCTCCAAAAAAGAATATCAACCAGGTGCTTGAGAGCTTTTATGACGCGGGAATAAGTGTTAAGATCATTACGGGCGATAATAAGGCTACCACAGAAACGATTGCAAAGCAGGTAGGGTTTAAAGGAGCAGAAGAAGCATTGGACGGAGCAGAATTAATGATTTTTTCTGAAAAGGAACTGGAAGAAAACGTGATGCGCATCAACATTTTTACAAGAATGTTTCCTGAGTCAAAATTGAAAATAATAACAGCATTAAAGAAACAACAACAAATTGTTGCAATGACCGGCGACGGTGTGAATGACGCACCAGCTTTGAAAGCGGCTAACATCGGAATTGCAATGGGTAAGAAAGGTTCAGAAATCGCCAAAAGTGCTTCATCATTGGTGATTGCCGATGACGATCTTGGAAAAATGATGAATGCCATAGCGATGGGAAGAAGAATTTACAGCAACCTTAAAAAAGCAATTCAATATATCATTTCAATCCATATTCCCATCATTTTGACGGTGCTGTTACCGCTGGTTTTAGGTTGGGCATTTCCGGCGGTTTTTACACCGGTGCACGTTATTTTTCTTGAGCTGATCATGGGACCAACCTGTTCAATCATTTATGAAAACGAACCGATCGAAGCCAACCTGATGCAGCAGAAACCACGTCCGTTTACTAATACTTTTCTTTCCTGGAAAGAATTGCAGCTAAGTATTATACAGGGATTGGCTATTACAGCAGGAACATTAGGAATTTATCAGTTTGCTGTTTCAAAAGAATATGACGAAGAGCAAACGCGTACGATGGTTTTCACCACATTGATCGTTGCAAACATCTTTCTTTCCCTGGTAAACCGCTCATTTTATTACTCATTATTTACAACCTTTCGCTATAAAAATTATTTGTTAATACTCATCATTTTCATAACAATTGTGATGTTGGCATTAATGTTATCCGTTTCCGGAATTATTTCTTTTTTTAAATTTGAAAAGCTATTTACCGATCAATTGCTTGTTTGTATCTCTGTCGGTTTTATTTCTGTTATCTGGATAGAAGCTTATAAATATTTTAAACGGCTTAGAACGAGCCGTTGATATGAAATTCAAAAGAGTCTTTTTAAATTTATATAAAAAAATGAACAGGATAGGCCTGGTTTTAAGTGGAGGTGGAGTAAGAGGCTTTGGTCATTTAGGCATTTTAAAAGTGCTGGATGAATTGCAAATAAAGCCATGCGCGATTTCCGGTGTAAGCGCCGGTGCTATTTTCGGAGCGTTATATGCAAGCGGAAAAACCCCTGATGAAATTCTCTTTTTTGCCAAAAACAATTCTTACTTCGGGTTCTCTAATTTTTTATGGAGAAAAGAAGGCTTGTTTTCTATGGAAACAATCAAAAAAATTCTGATAGAAAATCTTCCTGTCGATTCTTTTGAATCTTTGAACATTCCACTTTATGTAAATGCGACTGATTTTTTGCACAACAAGACGATCTTTTTTTCTTCCGGAGAATTGATAAAAGCATTGATAGCGTCGGCTTCTTTCCCGGTTTTATTTGAGCCGGTTTCTAACGAAAACAGCAGGTTGGTAGATGGAGGTTTGCTTGATAATTTCCCCGTAGAACCTTTACTCAATAGCTGCGATAAAATTATAGGGTCGCATGTAAACAAACTGGCAACCATTGCCAATCCGAATATAAAATTCTCAAAAGCCGCTCTTGTAGAAAGATGTTTTCATTTGGCTATTGCCAATTCTGTTTATTCGAAAGTCCACCTTTGTGATATTTTTATTGAACCGCTCCTCGATAGTTTTGGATTGTTTCGAATGAAAAATATTGAACAGATATTTGAAATAGGTTACCAGGCGGCCCTCAAAGAAAAAGAAGCCATCTTAAGATTACTAGAATAATTACTCTCCCATAAATTTTACTTCTCGGTTTATTACGGCCTGTTTCAAAAGCGGATACTCGATGTATCATTAGCGAACACTCATTTTCTATTTTACTTTTTCAAACAATTCATTATCAGTGAATTATGCTTTGGCACGCCGTTGTAATATCATTAAACAGAAATAAAAATATTTAAAAAATAAAAACAAAAGATCATGAAAACTGAATCAAACAATTTATTGGAAAGTTTAAACAACAATGAAATTCAAATTCTTACTTCTGAAGTAAAAGAAACTGTTTGCAAAAACTTTAAAAAAGACAGGAAAAGAACTTTTAGTGTAGCTGAATATTGGGATATCCAACGCAGGAGAAGAAATCTTTTGGTGAAGAGAATGGCTTATTAAGTTCTTAATTGTACTTCAGTCATTTGCCGAGAAAATAATAATATGATTTATTTCCTTGTTCACTGTTCTTGTTTAAAGAGCGAAAAGGTAAATGACAAAGATCATAATCGGGAATGAGTAAACTCATTTAAGTCTTTTCCTGGCACCCGTAATTTTGAGCAATATTAATCAACTATATATTATGCTCTCTCAAAATGAATTATTGGCAAAATACAATACATCAGTTCCCCGGTACACCAGCTATCCCACTGTTCCCTTTTGGAAAGAATTGACCCCGGATCTTTATTGGGAAGAAAATTTTCGCCAAAATTTTATGAAGCAGAATTCAAAAGGCGGCATCAGCCTTTACCTGCACTTGCCTTTTTGTGAATCGCTATGCACTTATTGCGGTTGCAATAAAAAAATTACTACCAATCATTCTGTAGAAGAAGAATACATTGAGGCGATACTTAAAGAATGGCAGCTGTACAGGAATTTGATGGATGAGGTGCCTGTGATCAGGGAACTGCATCTTGGTGGTGGCACGCCTACTTTCTTTTCACCAAGAAATCTTGAGAGATTGATTGAAGGTATTTTGAAATATGCTTCTGTTCATCCTCAATATGAATTTGGAATCGAAGGCCATCCGAACAACACAACCGACGCACATCTTAAAACACTTTACAATCTTGGTTTCAGAAGAATCAGTTTTGGCGTCCAGGATAACGATCCTGTAGTACAGCGCGCGATCAACAGAATACAACCCGTCGCAAATGTTCGGCGGGTAACTGAAAAGGCAAGAGAAACTGGTTTTCGTTCTGTAAACTATGATCTCATATACGGCTTGCCATTCCAGACACTTGTTGGCGAAGCAAAAACACTTGATGAAACGATCCAACTTAGGCCTGATCGGATTGCATTCTACAGTTATGCGCACGTTCCATGGAAATCAAAAGCGCAAAGATTGTTTGATGAGAACGATCTTCCTTCTCCTGAATTGAAAACCAAATTGTATTTGCTAGCCCACGACAAATTTAAAGCTGCAGGATACTTTGATATCGGAATGGATCATTTTGCCTTACCGGAAGATGATTTGTATCAAGCATGGAAAAACGGAAAACTCCACCGCAATTTCATGGGTTATACCACAACTCATACTTCATTTTTATTGGGATTGGGTGTTTCCTCTATTACGGATACAGGCACTGCCTATAGTCAAAATCATAAAGAGCTGGCCAATTATTTACGGTTGGTAAACGAAGGTGAATTTACAGCTAACAAAGGTTGTTTTCTTACTGAAACAGACCTTGCCCTTAAAAATTATATTTTGCAAACAGCGTGCAAAGGCAAACTCACTTTCAGAAATGAAGATGCAGAATTGTTGCAGCAATTTCCGTTACAACATTTACAGGAAGTTGCTGAAGACGGATTGATAGAATTAAATGAGAATGGTTTCAAAGTGATGGAAACCGGGAGACAATATTTGCGAAACATCTGCCAGGCGTTCGATCAGAAATGGTGGGAAGCCGAAGATTCTGTTGCTTCACAGCTTTTCAGTAAATCAGTTTGATTAAAGTATACTTCTAAATATCTTCAAATTAGCAGCTAAAATATAAACAAAAAATTATCAGCTGAAGAGTTTATATTCTTGGGATTTGTAGATTTATATATATTTTTAAACCTGGTTTTAAAAAACTGACTCCACGAATCAAAAGAATATGAAAAGAGCATTAAAAATAATACTGATCGTTTTGCTGGTTGTTTTTGTAATTATCCAGTTTGTAAGGCCAGGCGAAAATAAAAGTGATGAAGTTGCCCAGAATCAGATCACTTCGGCTTATCCTGTTCCTGATAATGTGATGAAAAACCTGAAAGTTTCGTGTTATGATTGCCACAGCAACACTACTGTTTATCCATTTTATTGGAAAGTACAACCGGTGGCATGGTTTCTAAACAATCACATTGAAGAAGGTAAAAGGCATTTGAATTTTTCCATATTTACCACTTATCCACTTTGGAGGCAACATGAAAACTTTAAGGATATAGTAGAGCAACTTAAAAAGGATGAAATGCCTTTGACTTCTTATACTTTAATTCATCGTAATGCGGTTTTGACTAATGTTCAAAAACAGGCGATGGAAGATTGGGCTACTGCACAAATGAAAGAGATGGAAGCGAAATATCCCGCAGACAGCCTGGCTCGTCCTAAGCGTTTTCAAAGGCCTGAAAGAGACTGAATCTACAGTCTTGTCTTTAGCCCTAATTGGAAATTTACAGTTCCCGGGTAAGAATTCACAGGAACATTTTTATTGATCGGTTCAATTGCAAAATTGACGCTAGGTGAAAACGTAAGTGAAAAGTTTTGGTAAATATTATAATTTAAACCAAGCCCCGCAAGTCCGCTAAAATAAACCGATTTAAGACCATGGATTTTGTGGATGTTTTCATGTTCACTTTCATTTCCTTTATTTACATCTGTGCTTATTTTTCCATGAGATAAAATATTTGTAGAAATTCCGGCCAAAATGTTTACTGAAAGCCGTTTATCATTCAAATAATATTTTGCTGCAAGTGGAATTGCTGTATATTGAAGTGAATGATTGATCCTCCTGGTAAACAGGCTGTCACCAATTTGTGGATTGCTGCTGAATGATGGAAGAATATAACCTTTGCCTGATGAAGTGTTTATCTGATATTTTACCTTTCCCTGGTTATCCGGCTGGGCAAATATTTTTTCCGGTTCGATGTTCATTTTAATAGTTGATAAACTCAATCCTGACTCGAAAGACCATTTATTGATCAATCGGTAATCAACCAAAACCCCGAACGAATAGGAATAACTTCCTCTTTCATTTCTCTCCCGTTCCCGGGAATAGGCATTACCATAACGATTGTCTTCATCGCGCAGATGCGAAAAAGGAATGTTCGCCGAATAAACAACGGTTGCAGAAAATCGTAGTGGCTTCGCAATATGAATAGGCGTTCCATCCACTGTTCTTACAGGAGATGCGTATGGAGAAATACTTGGGATATATTTGAGATTCTCTGGAGCATTGAAAGTCAATATTTCTGGGTGTTCAAATTTCACACATGCCGCTGAATGCATGGGAATTTCCAGCAGATCCTGTTTGTTCATTTCTTTTGATCCTGAAGAAGGTTGATTGATTTGCATCTTTGCGATCGTTTCAGGAAGCGTCTTTACCTGTCGTTTTTTCAGCCGGTAAGTGTTTTTACTAATCTTTAACTCAGTTGAAACCATCATTATTTCTGATCTTGATTTTTTGCCAGAATTACTTAATTGTTGTGAATCAGATTTGTCAGGTTCGGGTTTGTTATCGGGGCTTAAATTTTCATCAGTTACTTTCCTTTCTGACCGGTTTTCGGCAGCTGTTTCATTGATCCTTTCAGAAGAAGATCCAGGATTTTCAGAAGGTCCGTTTTTAACGGTAGATTCAGAGGCAGCCACATCCTTATTTTTCACTTTGCCTGTAATTTCTCTTTGGGATTCATTTCTTAAAAGATAAATACTTAACAAGGCCAGAAGCAGCACTAAAATCGCGGTTGCCTTTTTTAAAGAATAGTATTTCTTTTTAAATTTAAGGCCACTGGCTTTTTCGAGAGATCGATCAATAACATTCCAGACCTCTTCAGAAGGAGATACTTCATTTCCTTCTAATCCTTTTTTAAACAGATCTTCAATATTTTGTAAATTTTTATCCATTCGTAGATTTTTGGCCGGCAATTTTCATACTACTGGTTACAGCGCGTTGCAAGATCAACTTTGCATCATGGAGATTCGATTTGGACGTGCCTTCAGAAATATCAAGCTGTTCGGCGATTTCACGGTGTTTTAATCCTTCAAAAACGTACAAGTTAAAAACCATCCTATAAGCCGGTGGCAGATCCTGCACCATCTGTAGCAATTCTTTTTTACCGAGGCGGCTTAAAATATCTTCATTCTGGTATGCGATAATATTTTCAGTATCAATATTTAAAACAGGATGCAATTTGGATTTCCCACGGTAATTTGCAATGGCGCTATATACCATAATTTTCCGGATCCAACCTTCAAAAGAGCCGGAATATTTAAAAGCTTGCAGCGATTTAAAAACCTGTAAAAACCCTTCCTGCATAATATCTTCCGCTTCTTCCCTGTCACTCGCATACCTGAGGCAAACAGCGAACATTTTGGGTGCAAACAATTCATACAAATTCCTTTGCGCATTCCTGTCCCCCGCAAGACAAGCTTTGATCAGTTGCCTGGTTTCTTCCAAAAGTTCCGTATCGTTTATACCCATAGTGGAAATAAATGAGAGATTGGTTGGCTGTCGCTCTATTTATCATAAAGTTCAGTCTATTTTGCCAGCAAACTTTAACACTTTAAACTGTAGCAGTAAATAAAGAAATAAAAACAATTTTTATTTTCGTTTTAGACACGAAGCGTTTACGGTCTTTTGTCAATTTCAAATGCAATTCGTAAAGCTTTTTTATATTTGGTTGATTCAATTATCAGCATTCACACTAGTTTTGATATTGTATGTACATTTTTTTTAAGTCTTGGAAATTTGTAGCATCCATGCTTCTTTTGCTCACTTTTTTTTCGTCAAAAGGGCAAAAGCCCAATCATTTTTCAAAACAATTATCTTTCCTTACAGAGAATGATTTTTACCTGCTCCAGGGCAAAGATGGTTATTATACCAACGGAATAATGTTCAATTACAGCACGATTCATCAATCCGGAAGAACTTCAGTTATAAAGCAGGTAGACCAGTTTGAGATGGGGCAAAAAATGTTTACTGCATATTCAAGAAAAATTTACCATGTTGATCAAATCGACAGACCAATAACCGGATATTTATATCTTCAATTCTTGCGCACTAATTTCTTAAAGAAGAATCAATTTTGGCAATGGGGAATTTCTGCGGGAACAATTGGTAAAGCCTCTTTGGGTGAAGCCTTGCAAAATTCTTATCACAAGCTTATTCACATTAATACGAGTGTGTGGGGTTGGGTATGGGATTACCAATTAAACAGTGCATTTGGCATTGATCTTCACGCTAACTACGCGAAAGCGTTAGTTGCAAAACATAATTCATCAATACAAATTACACCTGTTACCCATTTTACTTTAGGCTCAATGTTCACGAATGCAAGTGAAGGAGTATTGTTCCAACTCGGCAAATTAAATTCACAGGATAAAAGCGCTTACTGGTATGCAGCTGTGGAGAAAAAACCAACCGATTATCAGCCTGAATTATTCTTTTATTATTACCCTCAGCTTATGGGTCAGTTATACAATGCTACAATCCAAGGCGGATTATTTAATAAAGATAAAGGACCGATCGTTTCTGATGCAGAACCATTTGTGTTTTTGCAGCAGGTAGGAGCAATGTATTCATATAATAGATATTCTCTGAGGGCAGCGGTTACCTTTCAAGGCAAGGAATCAAGAAGCCAGCGGTTCAATCAAAAATATGGATCTCTCCAGTTTAATTACCGGTTTAATTAATACTGATATTCTTTTTCAAGTAAATAAAAAGAAGGACTTTTGATGAAACTCCCCTCAGGTGGAGCTGCAGGCTCTCGAACTAGTTTAACTAATGAATTTTATTGCAATTACTTACGAATGTCTAAAATCATCAGACTCATGAATTACGCAAGACTTTATCATGTCAAAGAAGGCTAAGCTTTGTAAGCAAAAATAGAATTTTTGGGTTAAAAAAAGAGAAAGGTTTTTAATAGATTATTTGAATAATCATATCTATAAGACCTAAAAAATAGCTGTTTGAAAGGAGTTTACCTCGATACCTTAGAATTTCCCATATTTTGTTTTAAGGAATTATTTATCCCACACTTTCTTCCAGTGTTGGAATTCGGCAGGCCTTACCCAATAACGGGCGAAGTTTCCTTCATGCAATGAGAGCAGTTCCGTGTCGACAACCTGGATAAATTTTTCCTGGTCTTGTTGCTGAATTTGCCCTGCTGCTGCTTTAATGAGATCAGCGGCAACTTTACGTTCCAATCCTTTTGAAACAATTTCAGTGATGGTTCCCTTGATAGCATTTCTATATTTTAAACGAAAAGGATCTGGTTCGCCTAATGATTGGCGCAAAGCTGCATAGCGTGCAGCTGATCTTTCATATGCCCATAAGAAAACATCTTTGAGTAGTTCTATTCGATTCAATTCATACACACCCAAAAGCCCATTGATATAAAGTTTATCCGGAACATCAATAAAGGATAGAGGCGCAAGATTATGGAGATTCAAGGGGATATTGGCAGCAAGACGCGATACCCGTTTATTGACATCATCAAAAGGTTGAAGGTAAGGTAACTGCACCATAACAAAGAATGCCTGTTCAAAAGGATTCTTAATTTGCCTGGCTTTTTCGAGGATCAGTTCAAAAAACTCCTCAATCTGTTGCGGCATGGCCAGTGGCGTATAAACTGATTTGTTGATCCCTACTGCAAATTGTCGCAACCTTCCAGAAGCTTGTGGATCAGGAAGGAGGTTGTTAGAGAGTAAAGCGTGAAGGTTCAAAATCGTAAAGCGATTAAAGCCTATCTCATCCCCTTCCTGTACGATGAATTCAATTGCATCTTTGTGGTTGAGAATCATCTGAGCTTCCATGGCGGTTTTATCATCTGCAGGCTCGCCCATGGCTATCAATCTTTCCGTGTCTAAAAGTGAATAATTGTTACCCTCAAGTCTGCTTGAGTTCCATGACAAATCTATTAGAAGACGATTCAAAACTTCTCTGGCATAGGTTCCGGCGGGCTGATCACCTTTTGATGTCCTGCCAATGTTTGCGAGTTTATTTTTTTCATCTGTATTCAGGTAGTTGCTGATATTAGGGTAATAGCTTTTTAGGAACTCCCGGCTATAACCTACTGGGTGACGTTGGTTTTCAGGCTTTGAAATCAACGAAAGAATCCGATGGCTTTCTTCACCCAGTGGAACAGCATCTTCCGCCTTCGGTTTTTTTTCTTCAGTTCCGGTTTTCTTGGGTTGGCTAACAGGAGTGACAAGGTGGTAACGGGTAGAACGCGTATCGCCGGATGTTGTAACAATGCTTTCCTCTTTTAGTTTTACAAGCCGTCTCTGAAGGGTTCGATGTTCAATAGTAAAGCCAATGCTGTCCTTGATTTGTTCAAGTGAAGC
>Ga0157371_10000942_pt1 | contig 32494 bp, 30 predicted proteins | sample C45metaG_FD_113462 | JGI IMG/M metagenome (GOLD analysis project Ga0157371, IMG submission 113462) | Corn rhizosphere microbial communities from Kellogg Biological Station, Michigan, USA - C4-5 metaG | ecosystem: Host-associated > Plants > Roots > Rhizosphere > Soil | place: USA: Michigan... | reverse complement strand
CTGTTATCTCTATAACTTTGATGCTTTATCAAATGTAGTTATTATGAGAAAAGTATGGTTTATAACAGGAAGTTCCAGCGGGCTGGGACGAAGCTTGACAAATGAAGTTTTATTGAAAGGAGATATTGTTGTGGCAACTGCCCGTGATCCTCAGAAAAACGAGGATTTAGTTCAAAGGTTCGGGGATCAGGTGCATGTGCTTCAATTAGACGTTTCGGACAACAAGCGGATCAACGAGGTGGTTAAAGAAACAATTGATAAATTTGGAAGGATCGATGTGCTTGTCAATAATGCAGGCTTCGGAATAACTGGAGCCACAGAAGCATTTACACCTAAACAGGTACATGATCAATTTGCCACTAACCTCTTGGGACCTATTCAAATATGTCGCGCTGTTCTACCGCATATGCGAAAGCAGAAATCTGGAAGAATATTCAATATCAGCTCGATTGGTGGGCGGGTGACCAGCATAGGATTAGCTATTTACCAAAGCGCTAAGTTTGGCTTATCTGGATTTAGCGAGGCCTTATCAAAGGAAGTAGCGCCCTTAGGTATCGGAGTTACCGCTGTTGAACCTGGAGGCATTCAAACCAACTGGAGTGGTTCCTCAATGTCTTTCGCTCCGCATGTAGAAGGGTATGAAGAGACTGTAGACACCCGGGTTGGTTTTTTCCAAAGCGGTAAGTTTGTCGCTAAGAGTGATCCGAAGAAAATTGCAAAGGTTCTTATTGATATTGCAGAGAATCCCGAGCCACCCGTACATTTGGTCCTGGGCAGCGATGCTGTTGCTGTTCTTAAAGAGACGAATAAAAAAAGAGAAGAGGAATTTCAAAACTGGATATCCGTCACGTTGTCGACCGATGCAGATTAACAACTAATAGCCGGAACCACGTTCCTGCTATTTTTTTATTATATTTCACATAGAATGAACAATGAGCACGACCACCGGGAGGTTAGCACGATCACCTACTCCTGTTACACCAAGAAGATCCGGGAAGGGGAACAGTTTATCCCTAACCATGTTTTTAGTTTTCAGCTCAGCGGATCGCTGATCATGAACGATGGCCATAGCATCGTTACCTTTGAAGAAAACAGTTTCCGGCTTACCCGAAAAAATAGCCTGATGAAGTTCATAAAACAACCGGGTGAGTCAGGAGAATATCGGAACATTTCCGTTTTTATAGGTCAACAACTGCTTAAAGACATCAGTCTTGAACAAGATTACCGCTCGGAAATTAAGTTTAAAGGCCCGGCAGTGTTGCGCCTTACAGGGCACAAGCTACTAACAGGTTACATAAATTCACTTAAACCTTATGATGAACTTATCGCTCATTCCAATCCGCTGTTAGCCAGCATGAAAGTAAAGGAACTTGTTGTCCTTTTGCTTCAACTTCATCCCGAGCTCAGCAATCTGTTGTTTGATTTCAGCGAGCCTGGTAAGCTCGATTTGGAAGCTTATATGAATCAGAATTTTCGTTTTAACGTTTCCCTGGACAGATTTGCCTACCTGACGGGAAGAAGCCTCTCTACGTTCAAGCGTGATTTTGAAAAGATCTTTTCCTGCAAGCCGGGTAAGTGGCTTCAGCAAAGACGCCTGGAGGAGGCCTATTACCTGATCAAAGAAAAAGGGATTGCACCAATAGAGGTCTACACCGAAGTTGGCTTTGAGGATCTATCTCATTTTTCATATGCTTTTAAGAAACAATATGGATGTTCTCCAAGAAAACTAAGCCGTGCAGGATTAACTTAAATTTTGGTGACTGCGCTCAACCAAGTGCGTTATTATCCGGTCCAGTTCTGTTGTTGAAGCATTCAAATAGACCATGATGGTTCCTCGGGTTTTTTCGTCTATTTCACTTTCATTAAGCAATGAGATTAAGCCAATGATCTTGGCAAGGGGGGCTCTAACCAAATGTGCCTGTTTCCAGGCAATTTCCTTAAGTCGCTCATTCTGCGCTTCCAGCCTGTGCGTATAGGTTACTCGGTCAGTAATGTCCTGCATAGCGCCAATCATTCGCAACTGTTCGCCAGTCTGCTCATCAAAGATCAGAAATGCTCTGTCCAATACAAACCTGTAGCTGCCGTCCGCGCGGCGGAAGCGGTACTCGCTTGTCCATCGTGATATGCGATTCTGGATGTTGTCATTAACAGCCTTTGCGACACGCTCCACATCATCTGGATGTACCCGATCGTACCACCATTGATAATTATGCTCGATGTTTTTATACCCAAAGATCTCATTAATCCCATGGTTCCAGAGTAACCGGCCAGATACGAGATCCAAGTCCCAGATGGAGTCACTTGTTGCTTTAGATACCGCGTTAAAACGATCAAAGTGTTCCTTAATCTTGAGCTCATGCTCCACTCTTTCCGTTACAATCCTGGAATTACAAATAATCCCCTCAATAGTTTCATCGTCCTGCATATCTGTAATTATGGTTTCCACCCACTGCAGTTTATTGTTACGGTCAATGAATCTATACGGTGCAAGTTCTATGCGTTTCATGTCCTTTAACTGTTCGAACTGGGCAATTACCTTTTCCCGATCCAATTCATGCACCATGTCAAATATTCGTCTGCCTACAAGCTCTTCACTGCTGGTTGTAAGAAAGCGCTGGGTAGTCGGGCTCACATATTTACAATAGCCATCTGGCTTTACAATAGCGATCAAATCTGATCCTTCCTGAAGAAGCTTTTTAAACCTTTGCTCACTGTTCCGTAAAGCACTTTTTGCACGTTCTACCTCCGTCACATCAATTGCAACAACAATTCGGGCCTCTGTTTTACCATAACGCAGGGCATTGCCTGTTACATTTACTAAAATAAGTTCTCCAGACTTTTTCCGGTGCCGCGTCTCATAGGAGTGGTGCTTACCAAATTTCACCTCGTTCGTGATGATGTCTTCCAAATTGCTTATATCTTCTTCTGACCGGATATCACGTATAGTCATGGAAAGGAATTCTGCTTTGCTGTACCCATAGTGGAGTATGGCCGAATCGTTCACGTCTAGAAACTTAAAAGTGTCTAAATCATATACCCACATAGGCAGCGGGTTTAAATGAAACAGGTCACTATACGTGTTTTTTAAGGATTGCAGTTCGGTTTCTGCCCGCTTACGCTGGGAAATGTCCCGAATAACCCCGATCATTCGTATGGCCTTGCCGTCGGAATCACGAAGTATGTAGCCGTTTTGCTCGACAAACACGTCGGAGCCACTGCTGACCTCCATCCTGTAATTAGCCATCCAATTGTTCACCGCCTTATCCGCAAGCGCAGCATTCAAGCTTTGCTCACAGGCAGATGCATCATCCGGGTGAACCAAAGCCAGCCATTTCTCTACAGGAAAATGAACCTGATTGGTATAACCAAAATTGCGGAAGAACGCGTCGCCCCATACGATATGATTGTTATGCAGGTCCCAATCATATATCAGATCTTTAGTTGCTTTGTTCACATAATTGTAACGCTCGTTACTTAATTGCAGCTCATGCTCAACCTGCTTGCGGTACTGTAGGTCTTCCATAATTTTCCGGCTGTTCTCGCGTAATTTTCGCTCTGCCTCAAACAGGTTGGTTACATCTGTTGAACTTTGAACAATGTAGCAGACATTTCCATTTTCATCCAGAAGGGGATAAGTTTCTATATTCCAATATTGCTCCTGCCTATCCCCCCTGTGTTCTGGCGATACCGTATATTGATGATATTCGATAAGATTAGGAATTTTGTGGTTTAAAACACTTTCGAAACTTTTTATTATGTTTTGAGTGCCCAATTCACTATCGTCCGCATTCGGCGGAAAGGCCTCAAAGAAATGCCGGCCAAGAAGTGACTCCCGTTCCCGGTAGGTGCTTACTAGAAAAGCAGAATTTACTGCCGCAATGGTGTAAGCCGGTTTATCTGGCTCAAGGATAATGCAGGGTGTCGGTATTGAATTATATATAAAGTTAATGTCGTCCAAGTTTATCATAGTTCTTTAATCAACAGTCGGAACACCAATCAACCGGCCTATGGTAAAGATAGCATCCAACAACAATAGGTACAAGAAATTACTACAACCCGCCCATGAATGCAGCGAGACGTTTTTTGCGTCTTATTATTTGATAATGGCGTGTACCTGATGCATTTGTATTTACTCAGCGGCTTGTTCATTGGACACTTCAAAATACCAGGTAGTCAGGAATACCTTTGCATTAACATTCCAATCGTACATAAACTCGTCAAGTAAAAAAACGTATTTAAACGGCCAGCGAAAATCTTCTACTCCATGTAAAACAGTAAACTTATCTGACCTGGGCCATTTCTAAGGATAGGCTACTTTCCGGAGCTGAGGAATAAAGTTCTGCTTCACAACCCTGCGCAATTTCCGCTCGCATTTTTATGAAAGAATAACTAAATAGCTTATATTCAATTAAAAGTGCGAAGGGAGAATTATGGATATCATTCAAACTGTACATGTAATTGAAGTTCTGGAGAACTTTCTTAAAAAAAAAAGACCACCAGAGGAGTTCCGCGATCGGATTGATGTTGGGTACAGAATACAGGGCGAATCCGTTTTTATAATGGAAATTCGTCCGGCATGGGATGATTCCGGACGTATTATGGAGTTTGAAAATGCGAAAGCCACCTATATTAAATCGCGTGGCCACTGGAAGATTTATTGGAAACGTGCTGATATGAAATGCATGGCTACCAACCGTATTCGACAGCCAAAACCATTGAAGAATTTGTAAAGGTCCTATCAGAAGACAGCATCAGCTGCTTTTGGGGGTAAATATGCTGATGAAATTAATTAATACACTCGTTTTTTTACTCCTAATTTCCAGTGGAAGCATGTTCGCGCAAGAAGCAGGCTCAAACCTGTTCACTAAACGCTGGCCGGCAGAGTGGATCACCGCCAAAGACGCCACAGCAAAAGGGTATGGCGTTTACCTGTTTCGAAAACAGCTAAATCTTTCGAAGGTACCAGACAAGTTCGAAGTATTCATTTCTGCTGACAACCGCTATAAATTGTTTGTCAATGGCCACTTTGTTTCTGCGGGGCCGGCACGTGGTGACATCAGCCACTACAATTATACAACACTTGATCTTGCTCCATCTTTAAAGGCAGGAAAAAACGTCATCTCCGCGCAAGTTTGGAATGAAGCAGAAGATCGGCCGGAGGCTCAAATTTCTTTACGGACAGGATTAATCCTCCAGGGGGCTGATGCATCGACTGAGATCATCAATACCAATGCAACTTGGAAGGCTGTCCGCGACTCCGGCTACAAACCATTAAAGGTTAACATTCCAAAAACAGTGTATTATGTAGCCGGCTCGGGAGAGGTGGTTGACATGCGTTTACATGTGAAAGGTTGGATGCAACCGGATCTGGATGATCACACCTGGCCATCCGCGGCAAGCATTGAAACGGGAATACCTAAATTTATCACAACCACTTTCGCACCGACAGATGGATGGATGCTCATTCCATCCATGCTGCCTCCGATGGAATTTACAATTCAGCGCTTCGCGCGATTGCGGAACGTAGAAGGTCTGAAACTGTCAACCAATTTCCCTCAAAAAAAGGCAAACATCAAGATTCCAAGCCATACAGTAGTAAAGCTGTTACTGGACCAAAATTACCTGACGAACGCTTACCCGACCATGCAGTTTTCCGGCGGAACAGATAGTGAGATTACCATCAGCTATGCAGAAGCATTGTATACGAAATTTCCAGAAAAAGGAAACCGGGAGGAGGTTGTCGATAAGGTGTTTGTAGGCAGACGGGATAGCATTATTTCCGACGGGAGCATTGGTCAGGAGTTTACGACCTTATTCTGGCGAACCTATCGTTATGTCCAGATTGAGGTTCATACAAAAGATGATCCATTAGTAATTAATGACTTCTATGGAACTTTCACAGCATATCCTTTCACACTGAATGCTCATATCCAGACCAAAGATCCCGAGTATGGAAAGATGTTGGACGTCGGGTGGCGAACAGCCCGGTTATGTGCTTTTGAGACTTACAGCGACTGCCCATATTATGAACAGCTCCAGTACATCGGAGATGGAAGGATTCAGGCTTTGGTATCCCTGTTCAATAGCGGGGATGACAGGCTGGTTAAAAATGCCTTGAACCAGATTGATCAGTCCAGAATCCCCGAAGGGCTTACTGCAAGCCGGCATCCTTCCTATACGCCTCAATACATTAATACCTTCTCCCTTTGGTACATCGGCATGCTACATGACTATATGATGTATGGCGCTGATCAGGAATTTGTGAAAGCCAAGCTTGAAGGTCAACGGCAAATTCTAAGCTTCTTTAAACGATTCCAGGATCAGGATGGTTCATTAAAAAATCCACCTTACTGGTCGTTTACAGACTGGGTGACAGCCAACGGCTGGAAATCGGGGGTAGCCCCGATAGGCGCTGATGGAAGCTCCGCTGCCATGGACTTTCAGTTGCTCTTAGCCCTTCAAACCGCCGCGGATCTGGAATATAAATTAGGCATACTGGCTTATGCGGATATGTACTCGAAAGAGGCGGCTAAACTTGCACAAACGATAAAAACAAAATACTGGGATTCGAGGAGCCAGATGTTTTCAGATAGACCTGAAAAGGATCTCTTCTCTCAGCATACCAATAGTTTAGCAATCCTTACAGGAATTGTTACTGGAGATCCTGCCAAAGATCTTGGTAAGCGCATGTTGATAGATGATACCATAACCGAAGCATCGATATATTTTAAATTCTACCTGCACATGGCCCTGGTAAAGGCTGGTCTCGGGAATGATTATATGCAATGGTTGGACAAGTGGCGCGAGAATTTGCAGCAAGGTTTAACAACCTGGGCAGAGAAATCGGATTTAAGTACCAGCCGCTCTGATTGTCACGCCTGGGGCTCAAGCCCGAACATTGAATTTTTTAGAACTGTACTTGGTATCGATAGCGATGCACCTGGCTTTGCAAGGGTGCGCATCGAGCCTCATCTTGGCAAGGTAAAACACATTTCTGGTGAGATGCCGCACCCAAAAGGTCGCATAGTAGTGAATTATAACCTTGGTGCCGAAGCTACAATTCAATTGCCCATGGATGTTGATGGATCCTTTATCTGGAATGGGAAGGCAGTTCCGCTACATGGTGGAAAAAACATTATTCGATTGAATTAATACCATCAAATCGCTACAACAACAGCAAATAAAACCCGTTCATTTGTAACCGGTAAACGCATCCTGTATCTAAAGGGTAAATTCATGTACAATGGGCGAAAACCTAATCGATGAAAAAATTAAGAGACAGAACAAAGTTCAATGGGTCATCTTTGTAACCTTAGCTGTGATCATAGGAATTTACCCGCTTTTCTATTTGCTTGATGCGTTTAGAACCCAAGGTTTTTTGTCCACCAAGGCCATTGAGTTACGTCAAAGTAGCTGGTACATGCTCGTGTTCTATTTCCATATCGCCTCTGGCGGAATATCATTACTCGTTGGCTGGTCGCAGTTTTCAGCAGTATTCCGGGAAAAGTATTTACAAACACATCGTTCTCTAGGTAAATTATACGTGATCTCCGTTCTGATGAGTAGTCTCGCCGGCATATGTATTGCAGTTTTCGCTACGGGCGGTCTGATCAGTGTTGTTGGTTTTGAAGGACTGGCTATCTGCTGGCTGCTCAGCAACATCAAAGCCTACAAGGCCATCCGGGAGGGGAGAGTTCAAGAGCATCAAGACTGGATGATCCGCAATTACGCGCTCACCTTTGCCGCTGTGACTCTTCGGATTTGGCTTCCAATTTCGCAGGCAGTTTTACAAATGGACTTCGTTTATGCGTACCGGACCATTGCCTGGATTTGCTGGGTTCCAAATTTGATTGTTGCAGAGCTAATCATCGCAAACAAGAAAATAGCAAGAAACCTCATACAAATCGCTGAACAATTCAGCTGAAAACCTAGAATTTTTGTAGAAATCGTTAATTTGAGCACGACTAGTTTAATCCTGTATGAAACACCATATAATTACACTAATATTCGTATTCGCGGCCTTCTTTGCGAATGCACAAAACGACACCTCGGCAAATCGGAACAACACAGATCAAAAGAAAGAAGATTTCCGGGACGACTGGGCCGACCTGCGTCATTATCAATCCAGAAATGAAAGCCTGGGTCTACCAAAGGCAAGCGACAAACGGGTGATCTTTCTGGGTAGCTCCATATTTGAACGTTGGTCGGACTTGATGCCCGAGTTTTTTGATAATAAAAACTATATCAACCGCGGAATCAGCGGACAAATCTCACCGCAGTTATTGATCCGCTTCAGACAGGATGTGATCGATTTAAAGCCAAAAGCCGTGATCATCCTGGCGGGAAGTAATGATATCGCTGGAAGTACCGGGCATGTCAGCAATGCGACGATCATGGACAACATCAGGTCCATGTCGGAATTGGCTAGGCTCCACAACATTCAGGTAATCCTCTGTGCCTACCTGCCGGTGTACGATTATCCCTGGCGTAAAGGGTTAGAGCCGGCAGAAAAGATCATATCGTTAAACAAGGAAATCCAGGCCTATGCCAGCAAAGAAGGCTTTGTACTTCTTGATTATTTCAATCCCTTAGTGGATGAACGGAATGGCCAGAAAAAGGAGCTTACGCTCGATGGCGTGCATCCTAACGCTGCTGGCTACAAGATCATGGCTAAGGTAACAGAAGAGGCCATCAAGAAAGCACTTCAAGAACCGGGACCGATTAGGAAGATCCAAGCCCGCCGAAAGTAGGACATCAAAACCGTTAGCCAGATGCCCATTATTCCTATATTTGCAGGATTATGCACGACGATTTATTCAAGCGCATCATGGCGCGGCCCGTTAATACCAAACTGATCTCTTCCAGTCAGACGATCGCTGAATGGGCGCTTGATGTGATAAACCTTTTGTTTCCGGAGCATGCCCGAAGTAGGTTCGGCGATGTTGCTGGGATGGTACAGGAAGCATGCCGGCTTAAGCTCCAGCTTGCTGGAATGGTCGCCGCTACGCTGGATAACCAGGAGCGGCGCAGCCGCGAGATCGCTGAAGCTTTTATGGCTCAGCTTGCTCAGATCTATGAACTGCTGCTGACTGACACCAGGGCAATTTACAAAGGTGACCCCGCTGCCCAAAGTGAATTTGAAGTCATTCGAACCTATCCGGGCTTTTATGCAATCTGCTTTTATCGCGTCGCACATTTACTTCATTCCCTGGAGGTGCCCCTGATCCCAAGGATCCTTACGGAACATGCACACTCCAAAACAGGTATCGATATACATCCAGCTGCCGAAATTGCCGAGTATTTCCATATCGACCATGGCACTGGAATTGTGATCGGTGAAACCTGTACAATTGGACGTCACGTGAAAATATATCAGGGGGTGACCTTGGGTGCATTAAGCGTACGAAAGGAGTTGTCGGGTGTTAAAAGGCATCCTACTGTGCAAGATAACGTCGTTATATACTCTGGTGCAACAATACTCGGTGGCGAGACTGTGATTGGGCATGATAGCGTAATCGGAGGAAACGTCTGGCTTACGCAAAGTGTTGAACCTTTTTCGGCTGTTTATCACAACCCCGTAGTTAACTTTAGAAGCATTACAGAGAAAAAATAAATTAAAAGAGATGGCAGGAATTATTGATCTGATAGGAAATACCCCAATGGTTGAGTTGAGTAGGCTTAACCCGAATCCGAATGTCCGGATATTTGCAAAGCTGGAAGGTAATAATCCCGGTGGTAGCGTAAAGGACCGGGCCTCGTTGAACATGATTCGAAGTGCAATTGAACGTGGACAAATAAAGACAGGAACCAAGTTGGTTGAGGCTACCAGTGGAAATACCGGAATCGCATTGGCCATGATTGCTAGCCTGTATGGGTTGGAGATCGAGCTGGTTATGCCGTCGAACTCCACACGGGAACGGACTTTAACCATGGAGGCGTTCGGCGCAAAAGTCACTTTACTGGATAACATTGAGAAGTGCCGCGACTATGCCGATGAAAAAGGTGCGTCTGATGGATATTTTTTGCTGAACCAGTTCGCGAACAGCGATAATTATATGTCGCATTATAAAACTACTGGTCCTGAGATCTGGCGCGATACAGAAGGTAAGATCACCCATTTCGTAAGTGCCATGGGAACAACAGGAACCATAATGGGCTGTTCCAGATACTTCAAAGAAAAGAACCCAAACATTCAAATTGTCGGTTGTCAGCCTACTGAAGAATCATCTATTCCCGGCATTCGCCGTTGGCCAACTGAATACCTCCCAAAGATTTATGAACCGAGTCGTGTAGACCGGACCCTCGATATCTCGCAGGAAGAAGCGACGCAGATGTCAAGGCGGCTGGTTAAAGAAGAAGGTGTTTTCGCCGGAATGAGCTCGGGTGGTGCCTGCGCAGCAGCACTAAAGGTAGCTTCCGAAATCAGTGAAGGTACTATTGTGTTTATCGCATGTGATCGCGGGGATCGTTATCTAAGTAGCCCACTTTTCGGATAATATGGAAAATAGAATGGCAATCATCGAGAACTACCTGGACGGATACAATCGCTTCGACACTGACCAAATGCTAGCCGACTGTGATCAGCAGGTTGTTTTTGAAAATATTTCCGGCGGAGGTGTTACCGTGTCCTTAACTGGATTGTCCGCATTCCGAGCCCAGGCGGAACAAGCAAAAGCCTATTTCACCGTCAGAAAACAGCTGGTGACCTCTTACAAGCACGAATCAGATCGTACCGAAGTTCAAATCGAATACTATGCGGTTGCAGCTATGGACTTTCCCAACGGTCTTCATAAAGGAGATGAACTTCGGCTTCAGGGCAAGTCGGTCTTTCAATTTGCTGATGGGAAAATAGTTCGCATCACTGATATAAGCTAACCGGCTATTTAACACCTTACAAATCATTACACATAGATATACTTTTATGAAGGATCAGATCACGGTCTTACTTGCGAACCTTAAAGAACAATCCATCTCCTTTACAGATGTCATCGCATTTATCGAGGCGAAATATAAACATACACCAACCGCTTTTAGAAACGGAGAAGCTTACAATGAAGCCACGCAAAATCAGGGTAGTGCAAAGGTGTTTGCTTTTGCCCGGTTGAACAATTTAAATGTCGAGGATACCTTATCACTCTTCGCCGAGCACTACCAATCAGTTTTGGCCCATCCCGAAGCTACAGACCACCAGAATATCCGCCAGTTCATGGTTCATGGCTGGGTTGGGATAAAGTTTGAGGGTGAAGCATTAGCATAAACCCTGATTGGTAGCTACAACCATCACAAATTAGGATACACCGCTAAGTTTCTCCTTATATTTTAGTGGCATCAAAATACCTAATGATAAGCCGCCTCAATGACAATTGCCTATCAAAAATCCCACAGGTAAATCTCCCTGATTTTGCGAGTAAATTTGCTTCAGCATCTTAAGAGAATTTTTTATCTTGTAGTATGACTAGCACCCAACCGCTTCAAGTTAAACCCATTAGTAAAATTTATCAATCTAGGGAGCTGTCCGAGCCAGAACATCCACAAATCAAGATTATTAAATTTGATGCAATCATGCATCAACCTCCAAAGGAAGCTGACATCATCCAAGATTTCCATTCCATCACCTTGAAAATGAATATTAATGTAAGCATGATGTACGCCCATCCGGACCTGGATTATAAAGTTGGGATCATGGGCATTAAACATCCACAATCTTTAAGCAGGGTCTTAAAACTAAAATCAGCTTCTCCTCACTGGATTTCAGGCAATCTTTATAACATCACCAAAAACGATATAACTTAGGTCAGACGGAAAGATGCAGACATTAAAGACAATTTATCAAAACCCACTTTTAACCCCACAGGATCTTCAATCCATTTATGAAGCTCATAAAGAAGTTCACTTTAGTAAAGGCGAATTCTTACTTCAAAAGGGTCAGGTTGCTAATAAATACTTTTGTGTGGAAGAGGGGCTCATTCGTTCTTTTGTGTACGACTATGATGGGGAGGATATCACGACAGGCTTCATTGGTCAAAACGAGATCGCTATTGATGTGGTTTCTCTGTTTCACCAGGTACCAACAATTGAATACTTTCAGGCCTTGACAGATTGCGTCTGCTTCGCCATCGATCTCGAAACTTTCCAATCCTTATATCATTCCATTAAGGGCCTCAATGAATGGGGCAGAGGCTGGATGTCCAGTTCGCTATTTGCATTAAAACAGCGAACACTGTCCATGATTACAGATTCAGCAAGCGACCGCTATTTGCAGCTCCAGGTACAGCATCCGCAAATCGTACAGCAAGCACCGTTGAAGCACATCGCCAGTTACCTTGGGATTACCGACACTTCATTGAGCCGGATCAGAAAAGAGCTTGTAAAAGTATGCGGCTAAAAATTAAGGCTTCGTTCATTACTTGCCGTATGGCAAGTGTATTTCGTACTGAACTTCATAGTTTTGATTGAACAGCGATACATTCAATCAACAAAAAAATACCATTATGAAACTAAATCCATATCTGAATTTCAATGGGAATGCAGAAGAAGCATTCGGGTTCTATCAATCTGTATTTGGCGGAGAACTCTCCATCCGGAGGATGAATGAGGCACCCGGAACTGAAAACCTGCCAGATGCAGAGAAAGACCTGGTGCTGCATATTTCTTTGCCCATAGGTGAGGGCCAGGCTTTGATGGCATCCGATTGCGTAGAATCGATGGGACACCGGTTAACCGTTGGCAATAACAATTACATATCGTTATTTCCAGACAGCCGGGAGGATGCGAGTCGTATCTTCAATGGCCTTTCTGCAGGTGGTCAGATTGAAATGCCAATTGACGACATGTTCTGGGGCGACTACTTCGGCTCCTTCAAGGATAAATTCGGTGTATGCTGGATGATCAACTATTCTCAACCTCAATAAACTAACTAAATCCTAGTGATATGAAAGATTCAATTTATCCATGTATATGGTTTGACAATCAGTCTAAGGCAGCGGCTGAACTTTACTGCAGCGCATTCCCAGACACAAAGCTGGAATCTAAATCGGCAATGGTCACCTTATTTTCGATCAGAGGAAAAATGTTCATGGGACTCGACGGCGGACCGCAACATAGACCGAATCCTTCTGTGTCTTTCTTTCAGGTCTTTGAAACGGAAGCAGCGCTCAACAACGCCTGGCAGATTTTAAGCGCAAACGGCAAAGTGCTGATGCCGCTGGACACTTATCCATGGAGTAGCAAGTATGGCTGGCTGGAAGATCAATTTGGAGTTTCCTGGCAGTTATCTGTTGCCATGGCGCCTGATGAGCCTGCAGATGTATTCCCTTCACTCATGTTTACCGGACAGAACAATGGTAAAGCGCAGCAAGCCATTGACTTTTACACGAACCTGTTTCCAAACTCCTCTGTCGCATTAATTTCAAAATACGAAGCTGGTGAACACGACACGGAAGGCAATATAAAGCATGCCCAGATCCACCTGAACGGATACAGGCTCGCTCTAATGGAAAGTTCAATGGATCATAAGTTTGACTTTAATTGGGGAGTAAGCCTGGTTGTAAATTGCGAGACGCAAGAGGAAATTGACCATTATTGGGATGAAATTTCGAAGCGGGGTAAGCCGTCGATGTGCGGCTGGACCCAGGATGAATTTGGTCTCTGGTGGCAAATTGTACCCGCTACCTTGGGTACCTACATGAAGGACCCAGTAAAAGCACCTAAGGTGATGGAAGCTTTCATGAAAATGACAAAGTTTAATATTGCAGAATTGGAACAAGCAGCAAGTTAGTTCTGGCTACCCCATCTTACCTAACCACCAACAAGCACAGTTCCTTGCAGAATCACCCGTCATGTTATACCAACCAGTTCTAAAAAACAAAGGGCAGCCTGTCAAATAACAAATTATGATTTTGCCAGGCTGCTCCGCTTCATAGCAATACTAATACAACAACTGGCCTAATACTGGTGAAAGGTGTCAGAAATAAAGCTTAAAACCTTCGGCAGAGAAGCGCGCCAATACGTCCAGGTATGCCCACCATCCCGGGTACGGAATTCATGCGGAATCTCTTTTTTGCGCATGGCTATATGCACCAGGGAATTTCCCTCATACAGAAAATCATCATCACCGCAATCGATATACCATCGGATTGCTTTCTTACGGTCACCGGTCAATGTATCCAGCAACGGAAGCACACTATAGGTCTTGTAGTACTGCTCAATAGACTGGTCGCTCAGTTCAGGCAAATTCCTACGCAGGTTCGTCTTTGCATCATCCAGGGTTAAAGATCCTACAGCGGCGCTCAATGGACATGCTGAAGAAAAGAGCTCCGGATGATGCAAAGCGTACATGAAGGTGCCACCGCCGCCCATAGATAGACCGGCAATCGCACGAAAACGCCGTTCCTGCTTAATGCGGTATTTCTTTTCTACATAGGGCATCAGCTCCTTAAAAAAGAAATCTTCATAGTTCCAATCTCCTCTAATATCATTAAAATAGCCCCTTCTTCCGGTATTTGCATCTGGCATAACGATGATCATTGGCGTCGCAGTACCATTCTTTACGCTCTCATTGGCTATGGATAACACCTCGCCAAATTGCACCCAGCCCGTCTGATCATCACCGGCACCATGCAATAGGTAGAGTACTGGGTAAGACCGCTGCGATGTTTCATAATCAGGTGGCAGGTAGATCGCAAATTTGCGATCACTCTTAAGGATCTTGCTGGAAACGGTAAGGTTGTCGAACACTTTCCCGGTTTGTGCGCCCGCAATTAATGGGAGCAGGAAGGCGGCCAGACTGATGAGGCGAACATAGTTTTTCATGTGGTTAAAGGCTTTTCTTAAAAATAGCTAGAAGTAATGGAATATCAAACAAGCAGACCGGACGGATTTAAATAGGCTGGCAAAATTTGCTAGCTTTGATCAAGCCGCATGGCTGATACCCATTAAGAAGAAAATGAAGCAATATTTAGTAACCGGATATGATTTTCAGGATGACGCTGCGCTGGACAGGCGTATGACCGTTCGTCCGCAACACCTGGAAGGCGTTAAGAAACTTAAAGCAGCAGGAAATTACGTGATCGGCGGCGCCATGCTCAGCGAAGATGGCCGCATGATCGGATCAACCATGATCGTACAATTCGAAACCCTGGACGAGCTGAATGCCTGGAAAGATTCCGAAATCTATGTCACCGGTAAGGTCTGGGAGATGGTAGATGTACAACCTTTTAAGGTTGCCGCAGTTTAGTAACGGTAAGCTTTGTTCTTAGCCAACAGCTTGTTGTGATGGCCAAGAACAGAGCTTTTTCTTATAAATATACGCCTCCAGAGACTTCTATACGTTGTCCGTTGATCCACTTGGCTTCTTCACTACATAAGAATGCAACCACCCCGCCAATGTCATCCGGCTTTCCTGCACGGCCCAAAGCTGTAGCATCAGCTACCATCTTGTTATAATTAGGGTTGTCGCGCACCGCACCACCGCCAAAATCTGTCTCTATTGCGCCTGGAGCAATTACATTGGCGGAAATACCCCGGGATCCCAGTTCCTTAGCCATGTATCGGGTTAAGGTCTCTATCGCACCTTTCATTGCAGCATAGGTACCCATACCTGGCAGGCTAAACCTGGCCAGTCCGGAGGATAGGTTAATGATCCGGCCGCCATCCTTCAACAATCCAAGCGCTTTCTGCGTAAGAAAAAAGACGCCTTTGAAATGGATGTTAACCAGCATATCGAAGTCTTCTTCAGTGGTCTCGGCGAACAACGAGTTGGTGCCGACACCGGCATTGTTGATCAGAAAATCAATATTTGAGCGCTCAAAATGGGTGCTTAAGATGCTCTTCACCTGCTCGAAAAAGCGGTTAAATGACTGGATGTCGGCTGTGTTCAGCTGCAATGCTGCTGCTTTCTGTCCGCCTGCCTCAATTTCAGCGACGACAGCTTCTGCCTCTTCTTTCTTGCTGTGATAGGTTAAGATCACATCTATTCCCTTTTTCGCCAGGCTAAGTGCCATATTTTTTCCCAGACCCCGACTTCCGCCTGTCAGTAGGGCAATTTTTCTTTCATTTTCCATGGTTCAATCGATTGATTATGTAAAGATAATCAACTCAAGCGAAATGTCCGATGTTGTACAGCATATGTTCGCTTCCGGACATTTACATGTCCAAATGCTTGTAAAAACATGCTTTTTGCTGCAGAAAAGCACGTATATTAATACTGGCATAAGCTTAGCAAGGCCGATTTCAGCTAACATTCCTATTATGTTTAAACTGAACATTAAAATTGCACTACGGAATATTCTGAGGAACCGTGTCTCATCCATCATCAATGTTTCCGGCCTCGCCATTGGCCTGGCTGCTTGCTTTATGCTCCTGTTGTACATTTCCTATGAATGGAACTTCGATAAACAGGCGGTGCATGCCCAAGACGTTTATGTAAGCATGACGAATGTGCGCGATGACAGCGGAAAAATTGTCGCCACTTTCGACGGAACAACGACAGCCTTTGGTCCCCTTGTGAAATCGGGCATCCCGGAGGTCAAGTACCTGGCTCGCATGAACTATGGAGGCAGCCGTTTGATCGCCAATGGTGACCATACGTTTAAAAAGATCGGCAAGTTCGCCGAGCCCGATATTATGAAGATGTATGATTACAAATTTCTACAAGGCGATGCCAATCGTGCCTTGGCTGAACCTGGGTCCGTAATCCTGACAGAAAGCACAGCCAAGGTTTTGTTTGGCTCTACAGATGTCGTTAATAAGTCGGTCAGGTTTGAGGATGCACAGGATCTGAAAGTGACGGCTGTGATCAAAGATCTTCCAGAAAACAGCTCAAACCGTTTCGACTTCCTCATGCCATGGTCCTTGCTGGAACAAGTTGACCCGGGTGCGAAAACATTAAACTGGGACAGTTACAGCTATGTAACACTCGTACGGCTCAATCCGGATGCCGACATAAGTCTCGTCAATCAGAAACTAGATCAGTTGATCAGGAAAAACAAACTGAATGCCGATGAGCAGGCCCACTTTTTTTATCCATTAAGCAAAATGCATCTTTACGGTAAGTTCCAGGACGGTCAGGCTATTGGGGGCGCGATTGAGCAGATCTGGTTGTTTATGGGATTGGCCTTTGGAATCTTGCTCATCGCCTGTGTCAACTTCATGAATATGGCGACAGCTAAATCGGAGAGACGTGCTAAGGAAGTTGGAATTAAAAAAACGATCGGGGCAACCAAGGCTTCATTGATCACCCAGTTTCTGATCGAGTCCATTGTCCTGGCTTTTATAAGCATACTGGTCGGGCTGGCACTTGTCGAGGCCTTCCTGCCATCCTTAAACAAACTGCTTCATATCAATATGAGCATGACCTATTTTAATGGCTACAGTTGGCTCGGCCTGTTGGGAATTGTCCTTCTTACCGGCTTGATCGCGGGCAGTTACCCTGCTTTTTACCTCTCCTCATTTGATCCGGTTCAAAGTTTAAAAGGTAAGACGACCGGAAACACCACGTTTTCTGTTAGCCTCCGCCAGATTCTGGTTGTCTGCCAGTTCGCCTTTACCATTATATTAATCATGGCAACGATCGTGATTTATAAGCAAATCGAATTCATCAAGAACAAGCCGTTGGGGGCGGAAGTTGCGGCCTTGGTCGAGATGCCACAGGAAGGCTTGCTTTCAGAAAAATATGAACTGCTTCGGACCAAACTCTTAAACTCCGGCGCAGTATCCAGCATGTGCAGATCATCCGAAACACTGGTGCATCATGGGGGCTTTTTTAACAACCTGGAATGGCCAGGGGTCACCCCGGCGCAAAGAAGTATTCTGTTTAACCGGGTGGGTACGACATACGACTTTGTGAAAACGATTGGTTTAACTTTGATCATGGGGCGCGATTTCTCTGAGGATCATGCGTCAGACACAGCAGCTGTGCTCGTCAGTGCAAGTGCAGTTAAAATTATGGAGCTCGAAAAGCCCTTGGGCACCGTATTGCGGCTGGGTGGTGAAGAGAGGTCGATCATTGGTGTATTCCAGGATTATGTCTGGGATTCACCATACAAGTCAAGCGCACCGATGATCGTTAATTTCAGTAAGTATGAACCAGGGTCGATCACCATGCGCCTGAATCCGGCAAACCCGATACAGCAAAATCTGGCAACGATTACCCACATCACGCGGCAAATTAATCCAGCTTATCCTGTAGAACTCCGCTTTGTTGATCAGGTCTATGCGGAGCTCATGCAAAAAGAACAAAAGCTTGGCATACTCTCAAAAATTTTTGGAGGCCTTGCTATTTTCATCTCTTGCCTCGGGTTGTACGGATTGGTGGCTTTTAGTGCAGCCCAACGAACCAAAGAATTTGGGATTCGCAAAGTCCTTGGCGCTTCGGTTCTAAGCCTCATGCAGTTGCTCTCCCTTTCATTCATCAAGTTAATTTGTATCGCGAACATCATCGCCATACCATTGGCCTATTACCTGATGGGGCAGTGGCTTCAAAGCTTTGAGTTCCGTACCCAGCTTTCCTGGTGGATCATCGCCGTTGCTGCGTTCGTAAGCTTATTTGTAGCCTTGCTGACCCTGAGTTATCAGGCCTACAGAACAGCTGTTGCAGATCCGGTTGATGCTTTAAAATACGAGTAGGAAAGAATGCGTTCAAAGTCGATTGAAGACCGCAGGTAGTCATCAAGTCTGAAATTAAGGTTTAAAAGGGGACGACCGTTCTAGAATGCCTCGTTTAAGCCCAGGAAGAATCCTTTCCGGCCGAAATTGCCCCAGGCATAATCCAAACAAAGGTTTGTCCTGGTGCTTTTGTTGAAGAGCACACGCAGACCAGCACCACCGCCGGGTTGCCATTTGTCAAAGATCTTGGTGCCAGACTCATCATTTGCAGTTTGTAGATTGAAGAACGCGACCCCGCCAAGGAACTTATTTCTCGTAATCGGAAAGCGGTATTCGACTTCATTGTCCATGTATTTGGTGCCTTTGAAGTAAGCGATCGTGTAACCTATGCCGCTTCTTGCACCCATGTCTTTGCCTGGTCCTGGAAGCTCCAGGTAAGGCAGCGTCCCGCTAACCAGATAAGATCCCCAGTTCCAGAATGCCAGAACATGTTCCGGGTTGCGTTTAGACAGACTAAAGTACTTTCGGAAATCCGTGGTAATCTGCATGGAATTCTTACTGCTTCCCATCCAGCTTTGATTCATACGTACCCCGGCATCTGCATAGATGCCTTTGTACGCTCGGTTCTGATTATCCCTGGAGGTATACTGAACATTGAACAACAATGCATTGGCCGAATAGTGATCGCGGTCAAAACCATGTTTGTCGCTGTAAATGTAATAAGGGGTCAGGTCGGTGGTCGACTTCCGGTCTTCGATATTTCGTCGGACATCAAACGATACTCCTGCGCCAACAAACCAATGGTTTTCAATCTGCTTGTAGATCTTCTCCCTGAAGCTATAATACTGGGCATGAAACACAAATGGTAAACGGTCCGGATTGGCAAGGATTTGTTCGGCTTCCGTACTTCCGGCTGCCGCGCCGATGCCCAGGCCAAAGTCGGGGGTAACCGTCTTCGCTGCAATCAGGCTGCCTTGCAGGTTCCACTTGTTACCGTTTGTGAAAACGTTATGGCTCAGGTAAACATAAATGATACCTTTGGTCGTAATGGATGCTGATGTCGCCGCAACAGACATCAGCGTGTTCGGATCTTTGCCCAGAATTCTTCCGGCAACGGCCTTGATGCCAATTTGGGCACCTATACTTGGATTATAGGCCACATTGGGCATCAGCGTTATACCCGATTTCTTGCGCATCGGGTTAGGCTGGCTGTTCGGATGGAACATGGACCGCAGTAAATCCGAAACATCATATTGCTTGAAAGTAGAGTCTGTCGGGCGGGTGTTCTTTGCCAGGTTCTTGTTCAAAGAATCTGCTTTTAGGGAATCCACTGTACTTTCAGTTTGGCTGTAAGCCGTGTTGCTAGAAAGTGTTACAAATGCCAACAGTAGCATGAATTTAAATGCCATGCTCAGCCTTTCCATATAGGTAATTGATTTGTGTTGTGGCATTAAGAAATTGCAAGTTGTTTAAAGATAGCATCTACAGAGCAATTTTTGAACCAATCGACCGCGAAGACTTGCCAGATCATTGGCATACCTATCCCGCACCCCGGTCATTTGCCCGGGTAGGGAACGCCTGGCTTGCTGCAAAAAGCTCAATGTTGTTGTTTGTGCCCAGTGTTGTTGATCCGCTCGCTCAAATCGTCCTGTTCAATCCGCTGCACGAAGAAGCAATAGAACTCAAACTGGTATCCCAATTCCAGTTTACCTACGATGAACGGTTCTTCAAAATGTAGTCGGGCAAACCGCCTGTCCAAATAGCAAAAAGGGACACCTGATTCAATGATATTTTAATATTCTGATTCTTAGTTCAAAAGAATGAATGCCGCTGCAATAATTTGTTAAGTAAACTAATTAATTTAGTTTTGCGGATGCATACAGCGCGCTATTTATTATGCTTCCTGATCGTTCCATAATCCAAATCCAAGCTCATACGACTGAACTCTTGGCTCCTCAATCACCTGGAACGGCAATGCGTGTGTGTCCTGGGGAAACACCCTGGCATAAGAACTGGAAGAAGGCATTCCCTGAATCTTATCGTGAGGTCAGCCAGTTTGATCAGGAACTTGCGGAGATCCATCGCGCCGATGTGCAAACACCTTGCGGTACCACCATCGAGTTTCAAAATTCACCGATAACGCTGAAAGAGCTCAGAAGCAGGGAATCTTTTTATCCCAAACTGATTTGGGTGCTTAATGGAAAGAAATTCAAAGGATTTCGCGTTTTAAAACGACTTCCTGACGTTGATGATCCCAAATTGTCACCTTACGATTTTTGTCACACCGATCATCTGTCGATGATCAGAAGAACGGAGTTCCTTGCGGGACTTCAAAAGCCAAAAGTTCTGAATTTCTACCATCCGGAGATTAAAGATGTTCCATTGACAACGCATTACTATTCATTTACCTGGAAGCATCCACATCAGGTCTGGTTTCAGGCTAAGTCTCAGATCATCGTGGACCTGGGCGGCCACTTTCTATATCAACTCAAACAACGAAGACAGGTTTCTGGTGATTATGCCTACTTACACATGGTTAGCAGAAAGTCGTTCATTGACCAGTTTTTGTTATCCGACTGAACACGCTTACATAAAAAAATCCATGCTGCAACAGCATGGATTTTTTTACATTTAAGTCTTTTCTAAATAGATTAGACCTTTTTTGGAGGCAGGTCAAACGCGACTGCTTCGTGTTCAAAGTGTCCGTTATGTGCACCGTCACAGAATGGCTTGTTTTTCGAAAGTCCGCATCTGCAAATCGAAAGAACGTTTCTTCCTTGTAATCCGTACGCATTACCATTGCGGTCCACAATCTCAAAGTCTCCTTCGATCTTTACTGAACCGTTATTGTTGATGGTTAGTTTAGTTGTTGCCATAATCTTCTTATTTGCCACAAAACTAAGCTAATCATCGACAATAACGGTGCTTTGTTTTTTATCTATTTGCTTTTACCTGACGGTTTTCTGCTTAAAGTGCGATAAACTAATTGTTAAGCAAAGTCGGAAGCTGCGCTTCGAACAGGGCTGTGAATTGCTGTGCAGTCAGGATATGACCTTGTTTCTGAGCGCTGTCAGCCACCTGATAACCCCATTGTGCAGCAGCCATACGTTGTGTTGGTGTACCGTGGTGACCGGTGCTGTTTACAGAGCAATCACCGATGTTGAAGAATACCGACAAGAACTGTTGAACTCTTTTCCATTGCATTGATGCACCTCTTGCATGTGAAAGGTAGTAAGCCGAATAAGCATCAGCCATTAACTCTGTACGTCTGGTTGCTTCAGGTGAACTTGAACTACCAAAAAGGTTTAGTTGAAATTGAATGTGGTGGCCAAATTCATGCGCAAGAATGGCTTGCGGTGCCACATCACCGTAACCAATTGCGGTAAATGCGTCCATGATGCCATCACCCATGATGATCTTATCCGGAATAACGCCGTAAGGTGGAAATTCAAATCCTCGCTGGGCAAAAGCGTTGAAGGTAAAGATCGGATGATTGCCGCCACGTAGTTGCGGATAGGTTTGTATAGCATATAAAACAACATCTGCTAAATAAGCCGCATCATCAGTGCTGAAGCCATAGGCAGCTTCATAGGTGCGGATCAGCTTCGATCGATCAGCCAGCATACTTCCATGCATGGCCGCAAGAACAATTTGATCAGACTGGATATTCCAGAACCGTTTTAGATCTTTAAAGGTCTTGGTTACTCGTTGCGTGTACTCACCTTCAGCACCAAAGGTCTGGTTGGCCGAGCTATTTTCGAAGACCAGGGCGTCATAAGTAGGCAGGTTCAGCATGTCTGTACCCAGAACTACATTGATGATCTGATTGTTCCAGTCGGCCAGCTGTGCATCCAACCACTGGTTAGAAGCCGTATTGTCATTACAGGTCACGGCCGCCGGATCCAGCATCTTTTTGACGTAATCCAGGTATTCCGGATGCGTCTGCAACACCAACCTCGAATTCTGCTTCAATTTGTTTTTTACTGCGGTAGGCATTGAAGCCATCAGGCCTTCCAACTTTTTCTGTGCCGCAAGGGACAACTGCGTGTCCGTGCTGGTGTTTGTCTTAGAAAGCGCCCCGGAAGCATCATACTCCGATTTAACGGACTCTTTTTTACACCCGATCATCACCGCGATGGCCAGGGCAAACACGGCTGTAATTAGTTTTAGTTTTCTCATAGGTAATTAGGATTTGATTTAAAAACCATAAGTTACCAATAAATAACCAACTGATCCAGCTAAAGTTAACAAACAATTTTTCGGCTTCGCTGCAGGCAAAGGTCGTCGATGTTTACGCCTCGGGTTTGATGCTTGAGCCTTCCGGCGGGTAAGTGATCGTACCGCGTAATTTCTCTATCTTTTCAGCCGTAAACTTGGGCAGCTGAACAGACCCCGCATCCCGCCATTTCTTTACCTCATCTTCAATTTCACCGGCTTTTTCCGTAGATACGCCCGTGTCTTTAGCAAAGTATATGGTTTGCGAAGGGAAGGCGAAGCCGGTACCACTGGCATTAACCACATCCATAAACCGGAGCAGCAGATCTTCCTTAACTTCCAGGAACTCATCATTGCTTGTTGTACTGATGTAGCACCAGACTTCCAGCTTCAGCGAATTGGCATCCATACCGCCAAAGCGGACACGTGCAGGATCGGGATCTACCTTGGGATGGGCGTACAAAATGGAACGCAACTCTACCAATAGGTAGCGAATTTGATCTGGTGTCGTTTCATAACGCAAACCGAGTACTGGATTGAAAAGAAAACGGTCACGCGGTGCAAAGTTTTCAATTCTCGTCGATGACAATTCACCATTTGGAATACTGACGACCGTACGTTCCCCGGTACGGATCCGCGTGCTGCGCATTCCGATAGATTCAACCGTACCAACCACATCACCGGCGCGACAAAAATCGCCCACACGGATCGGGTGATCGGCTATCAGTGTAACGCTGCCTACAAAGTTTTCTACCGTCTTCTGCGTACCCAGCGCCAGAGCGATACCTCCAATGCCCAGAGCGGTTAGCCAGGTTGTTACATTAAAGCCGAAGGTGCTCAATATAAAGGTGATCCCGAGCACGACCAGCGCAACCTTTGCCGCACGCCGTAAAAACAAAACCGCCGAAATCCCGGAGTTGTTCCCGTGGTGGGTCATCTGTTTTGCAATCAAATTGGATATAAAATCAAGCAACTGCCAAAGCAGGAGCAGGATCGCTACAAGGCCGACAATCACGGTCACATCATTCAGCCGTTGCCGTACAATGATGGATATACCTGCCTGTCGACTCGCCACCACAAAGATCCAAACGGCCAGATACAAGCGGATGGGTAAAACAAAGGACTGGATAATACCTGCAGTAGATTCACGTCTCGCCCGCTTCCAGACCACCGGCAGAATAAATTGGATCAGTTTGGTAATGATGAAGGATGCAACATAAGATGCGATGATCATAAACACAATGGCAAACCAATGTGCAACCGGAACACCGCCCCATTCATGCTTCTCCATAAACTTTGGTGATAATTTCTCGACCAGGGTAGTCTCCGCAACCTTCGCCGTATCCAAGGGAATACGTCCTAAGGTCTCTGAAGAGAAAAGCCATATCGGTCCGCCAGATGCATCCTTGGTACTCTCGAGCATCAGATCGAAACTTTCTCCATTAATGGTTGCGGTTCCAACCTGATCCAGGTTTTCTCCAAGATTATCGTCTGTTCGCCCGCTTGGCTTATCGCTGATCCAGGAATACGGAAATATATTGCCCTTTGCGTCAAGCAACGACTGCAGGGATTGAGCGAGCTTTACCCGATTCGGTTTTTTCTTCAGCTTAGGGTCTAACCTCAGATACATCGCTGCATTGGTATAGTTCTGTGATGCAACAGCCTGAAGAAATCCCTCTACGGTGCCCCGTGGCGTGCGCCGGCCTAATGAGTCAGGGGGGTAGGCCTTTTCCTCTTCGGCCTTCGCTGTATCGGTTTGAAGCAACTGAGCCCGGGTTTCCGTCCCAGTAATTATTAGTAGAAAAAAGAAGCAGTAATATAGATATGTCGGTATTCTGGATTTTAATGTCGTCTTGGTTTTCCTCATTGTTATGCTATTGTATATATACTATAAACGAAAACGAGCGCTAAGGGTTTAAACAGACCTCCAATTAGGGGGTATGCGGACTAAAACAATTGCAGCGTGCTCATGGGCTGCGTACCCTGTGCATCCTCAGGCTTTATCATTTGTTTTGCCCTTTGCTTCTCAATCCAATTGATATAGTCCTCCTGCCTGATGGGTTCCTGCAGGAGCGTAGATCCAATTTGAACGGTCGTTATGCAGTTATCGATAACCTGCCTGAATTTCTGAAGCACATGCTGCACCTGTTGTTGAAGTTTGTTCTTGGCCTTAATCCGGATATGTTTCATCACGGGGTTCATTAGCTGTTGGGTTAATTCCTTGCTGAAATAGGCAGCAGCAGAATCGATCCTTGCCTGCAATGCGCCTTGTGCCTCAAAGCCTTCTTTGGCGAGCAGCTGCTGCATCTGGTTACTAAAGCGATCCGAAACGGCGGTCAGCTCGGAAATTGAACTTCGCAACTGCAGGAGCAAAGCTTTGAACTCTGGCAGAGATGCCTTGGCTAGATCCGGACTAGTGGACATCTTTTCAAGCTCATCCGGTATGCGCTTCAGAGAAAAATGATTCAGCACCAGCTGGATGATGTACTGCTGCTCCGCGCGGACCAATCTGGAATCCAATTCGGCCTCCGCAACGGGCTTCATGTATCTGACCACTTCCGGATTTGAACGCAGACTTTCGGTGCCGATCCTGGACATCAGAATCAATCCCTCCAGGGTTCTTACGCGACTTAGCGCGACGTACACCTGTCCTGAAATAAAGGACTTACCGGCATCTATGATCGCGGAGTCGAAAGTTAAACCCTGGCTTTTGTGGATGGTCACCGCCCAGGCCAGCTTGATCGGATACTGCGAAAACTCGCCAATCTGCTGCTGTACAATCTCCTCCTGGGGGTCTGATTTGTATTCAAAGCTCTGCCAGCTGGTCCGCTCCAACAAATGGTCTTCTTCACCTGGAAAAGCAACGTAGATCTGCCCGTTTTCAATAGACTTGATCTTGCCGATCTTACCATTATAATATTTCCGGCTTTCACCCGTGTCATTCTTGATGAACATGATCTGTGCGCCGGTCTTCAGCTTCAAACTTTGTTCAGCCTGGAAGCCTAAATCCCGAAAATCACCACTGATTTCGCCTTCAAAATTGTATTCCTCGCCTGGAAGTTCATCCAGCTTCGCTTTGTTAATCGAATTCGCTTCCGCATTGTGTGAAGTGATGATGATTGGGTTCAGCTCCTCAGATGGTTTAAAATCTGGCTGGTATCTTTGATTTAAAAGCGCCAGCCCATTTGCATCGATCTGATTGTTGCGGATGTCATTTAATATATTAATAAATTCAGGCTCGGTTTGCCTGAATACTTTGGTGAGTTCTATCTGCAGAAGCGGATAACGACGCACCACCAGTGCATCAAAGAAGTAAGGCGAGGGGTAAGCGCGACTTAAAAAGTGCCAGTCTTCACGCTTGGCAACCGGTGGTAATTGGTACAGATCGCCGATGAGCAAAAGCTGCAAACCACCAAACGGAGCCTGGTTGTGTCTAACTGAACGCAAGATCGCGTCGATCATATCCAGCAGATCACAGCGTACCATAGAGATCTCGTCGATGACAAGTAATTGCAGACTGTTAAACAGGTTCAGCTTATCCCGACTATAACTCAGGTTGCTAACCACCGTTTCAATAGACAGGAATCCAGATTGCAGGTTCTCCAGGCTAATCTCTCCCGGAAAGAAGGATCCGGGAGGCAGTTGAAAGAAGGAGTTGATCGTCGTACCTTTCGCATTCATCGCTGCAACACCGGTTGGTGCCACAACGGCCACCTTCTTGTTACCTTCGGCAAGGATCTGCCTCAGTAAAGTTGTTTTCCCGGTTCCAGCTTTCCCAGTCAGAAATATGTTCTGATTGGTATAGTTGATGAAAGACAGGATCTTGTCGAAAATGGAGTTGGTATCGGCAGCAATATTCATTGTACAAATTTAAACGAATTCCTTATTTAATTGCGGCGCTATAATTACCTTTAATAAACTTAATCCCGTACCTCATCAATGAAGCTCGAACTGTATCAAATCGATGCCTTTACCAATAAACTTTTCGGCGGCAACCCGGCATGTGTCGTTCCGCTTCAAGAATGGCTCCCAGATCGCCTCTTATTCCAGATCACCCGAGAAAACGCAGTCGCTGAAACAGCATTCTTCATCATTCATGAAGATCATATCCATCTTCGCTGGTTTACTCCTGAAGTGGAGATGGACCTTTGTGGTCATGCCACCCTGGCTACGGCCCATGTACTTCACACGATTCTGAACTATGGCAAAGATAACTTGCGTTTTCGTACGTTAAGTGGAGAGCTGATTGTACAGGTTGAGAATGGGATGTACACGCTTAATTTTCCATCGCGTAAGCCGGTCAGCAGTACGCTGCCGAGGGAAATCGGGGAGGCGCTAAATATCCAGCCGCAAGAGGTGCTTCAATCCAGGGACTATGTGCTGGTCTTTGAAAATGAACAACAGGTTCGCGACATCCAAATCAACCGCCATGCTTTTGACCAGATTAACCTTGATACCGGAGGCGTGATTGTCACAGCAGCAGGCGGGGACTGCGATTTTGTGTCCAGGTTCTTTACACCACAAGCCCAGATCCTGGAGGATCCGGTAACCGGATCGGCGCATTGTTCACTCATTCCTTTCTGGAGCGAGCGTCTCCAGAAGAAGGAACTGCATGCCATGCAAGTTTCTGAACGTACCGGCCACTTGTATTGTGTGGATGCTGGTGAGCGTGTGTTGATCCGTGGAGAAGCTGTAACATATTCCAGTGGTACAATCTGGTTGGATAATAACAATAACGAATGAACCTTTCACTAAACCTTATATCATGAAACCAATTCTATTCTGCCTGTTTGCCGCTTTACTTTATTCCTCATGTAAGCAAAATACCCCTGCCAGCGAGTCATCCGAAGGCACTCAAATCCAGGGCACCTGGAAGCTTGTATCCAATATCATCATCACCAAAGGCGATACGGTAGTTGCTTACCCGGTGAAAGGAAAAGAAGAGATCATGCTGAAAATGTACAACGACTCCCATTTCAGCTTTTTCACACACGACACCAAACAAGGAAAGACCAAAGATTCCGCTTTTACCGCGGGGGCCGGGACTTACAAGCTGAAGGGTGATGATTATTCGGAACACCTGGAGTTCTGCAACCTTCGGGAATGGGAAAATCATGACTTCAACTTCAAGCTAAATGTCCGGCAGGATACACTTGTCCAGCGTGGGGTGGAGCGCATCGATAGTTTGAACGTGAACCGCGAGATCATCGAGACCTATGTCCGCTTGAAAACTGCCAAATAGTTATACCCCAAGGAACTTCTTGATTTCTGATTCAATCTTGCTGCAGGGTACCAGGAATGGTTTGTCTGTGATGTTCACTTCAATGATATCGCCATTGATGCCATAGTTTCCTGCGATGTCAAAGCCCATCGTCGTAAATGCAAAAGCACCAGTGGTGTTGTCGCCTTCAAAGTGGGCATTGGATTGAGATAGAATGGCCGACTTAAGCTGAGCCACCAATTGGTCCTTTGGTTTTGGGTAGGTGATCGAGAAGTTACACATAAGCTTATATTTGATTGTCTTTTAAATTCGACAATTTCATCCGTATATACCTAACAAACCTGATAAACTAAGGTTTTAATGGCTTTTTTTAAGATTCAAATGCTGGCCGAATAGCCGAACTGAAAGCGAACAATGGCCCATCGCAGATCCGAAAATTATCCGTAACTTCAAGAAGATGAAAAGGATAGATCCTGATGCTGTTTTAATGTAACAGTAATGTTACTATACTACTAATGAATTAGTATTGATATTAATGAATTAGTAGTACATTTAACTAAACATTACTATCATGGTCAAATTAGCAAAACGAGAAGAGCAAATCATGCAGGTTTTCTGGGAGGTTGGGAAAGCGTTTATACGGGACGTGATACCCTTATTGCCAGATCCAAAGCCGCACTATAACAGTGTGGCAACCATGGTCAAGATCCTGGAAGAAAAAGGATTTCTAAACCATGACAGCGTTGGGAATATGCTGCAGTATTTCCCATTGATCCAAAAAGAAGATTACCAGAATTTTGCATTAAAGGATGTAGTTAGTCAGTATTTCGACAACTCCTATCCCCGCATGCTTGCGTATTTTGCCAAAGAGCAAAATCTTACTGAAGAAGAATTGAAGGAAATTATGTCGCTTATTAAAACTAAAAAGTCATGATTATTTATCTTTTAAATGTAGCCGTTATCATTACGACCATCCTGGTGTTCTATAAGCTGCTACTTCGCAACGAGACCTTCTACAAGCTGAACCGAATGATGCTTGCCAGCTGCCTCATCTTCGCATTTATTCTTCCACTGATCCATTTGCCACAACAATACTCCTTCCGCGAAGCACCGGTAATTCAGACGGAGATCCCGGTTGTCGTCTCTAAATCGCAAACCGATCTGGGCGCAAGCATGAAAGATTTCGGGCAAGTGGTTTCCATTGCTGCACCGGACAGCCAGGCTTATTTCTTTCAGAACCTGACCTTCAGCAAGGCCATGATCTGGACCTACTGGATTGGTGTAGCTGTGTTTGCCATCAATTTTGTCGTTCAGCTGCTTACGCTGATCTATCGGGCATATTCCCTTCCATTTATCCAGGACGGACGCTTCCGAATCGTAGAGCTCAGCGGCGATCAGGCACCCTGTTCATTTGGTAACAACATCTTCATCAATCCCGGAAAGTATGATTGGGATACGTACAGCCAGATCCTTCGCCATGAAAAGATCCACGTGGAGCAGGGCCATAGCTACGATATCATTCTGGCAGAACTTGCCCTGGTGTTCCAATGGTTTAATCCCTGTGCCTGGTTATACCGCAAGGCGATTGAAGATAATCTTGAATTCCTTACTGACAACGATCTCCTGAAGGATGAAGCCATTGATCCAGGCAGCTATCAGCTGAGCCTGGTGAAAGTTTCTGCACCGCACTTCCCGGTAAGCCTGACAACCAATTACAATCAATCCATTCTAAAAAGACGACTGATCATGATGAACGCAAAAAGATCCAACATAAACACAACCTGGAAATACCTGTTCCTTCTTCCGCTATTGATGGTATTTGTTTCCGTATTGAACGAACCGATGGCCACTGCTGCCTCCACAAATACAACAACCAGTAACAAACGGGCCAATCTGAACGGACTGACAACACTCCGGTCCATGGATCATGAAGGGAATTGGTTCGCAACCATCCGGGGTAAAAGTGTGAATGTTCATTTCCAAAAAGAGGAAGAAGAAAACCAGAACAATGGAAGCAACAGCACCTTCCAGCTTTCCGAATTCAATAATTTACCGAGGCTACAGGACGGCGACTTTACCCTGGTCCGGGAAGCGGGTACCATGCATTTTCATGGTAAGTTCAATGGAAATATGGGTATGGGAACCTATAAATTCAGTCCGGATAAAAGCTTTGCCGAGCAAATGAAAAAGGAGGGTATTACCATGAACGAGGAGGATGACGCACTGGTTTTCTTTATGGTCGACCTTAAGAAATCCTACGTGACCATGTTGAAAAAACAAGGCTTTACCGACATCAGCAAAAATGATCTAATCCCAATGGCTGCTTTAAAGATCGACGAGCCCTATATCCGCTCGATCAAATCCAGTGGGCTTAATGATGTAACGTTACAGAATCTTATCCCGCTAAAAGCTTTAGGTGTTGAACAGGCCTATATTGCTGATATTAGAAACTCGGGTTATAAAGACCTATCCATAGATCAGGTGATCTCCTTGAAAGCGCAAAACATCAGTGGTGATTTTCTTAAGAGTTCCATGGAAGCAGAACGGCAGTCGCGATTGGCAACAAATGCCAGTGAAAAGGCCAATGTTAAATCAGATAAGGTACAAAAAGAGCGGGTAGAAGCGCCGGAGCGTCCCGAGCAACCAGAACGGCCGGAAAATGCAGCGGTTCCTTCTTTAGAGAACATCATTGCCATGAAGGTGATGCACGTTGATGCAGCCTACAGAAACAGTTTCAAACAGATTGGATTGAATGTCTCTGATGAAAACCTTATCGCTATGAAATCCCTGGATATTACACCGGATTACATCAGCAAAATCAAAACCTCTGGTTTTCCGAATATACAATCAGATGAGGTGATCTCCATGAAAGCACTTCATATTACACCGGAGGAGATCAGCGGCTATCGTTCCATAGGCTTTAAAGACCTGTCTGTAGACGATGTGATCTCGGCAAAAGCCATTGGTGTAACGCCGGCCTATATTTCTGCCATGAAGAAAAAGGGACACAACTACGCCAGCATTGGAAAATATGTAGAAACCAAGGCGCTTACTGCTGGCCTGGAGTCTAACTAAGATCTGCTGTACTTATTTAAATAGTCCAGCGGCGTCATACTGGTCACTTTACGGAATACATCGCGGAAGGCTTTAGGATCTGAATACCCGACTTCATACATAATTTCGCTAACCGTTTTCCGCCCCAGTTCCAGTTCCTTCTTAGCTGCTTCAACCTTAACCCGCTGCAAATACTCCCAAACGGTATTTGCAGTGGCTTTTTTAAATCGACGCTCAAATGTCCGCCGGCTCAGTGCCAGGTTATCACAAAGGTCATCTACCGCAATCTTTTCCTTAAAATTCTGCTCAATATAAGCCTGGGCCTTCAGTATGTTCTCATCCTTATGGTTCTTCTGGCCAGAAAAGATCATGAATGGCGATTGACTGTTCCTGTCCAGGTCAATCATGAATCCCTTGGCAGCCATTACCGCTATATCACGCCCTGCATGTTTTTCGATCAGATATAATATGAGATTGGTAAAGGAATAGGCACCACCACTGGTATAGATGCCGTCTGATTCGGTGAGTATCTTCTCGTCCTGCAAGATGGCATTTGGAAATAGTGCCCGGAATTGATTGGCAAACTGCCAGTGGGTGGAGCAATGCTTGCCATCCAATAGTCCGGTGGAGGCCAAAAGGAAGGATGCAACACAGAGGCTCACCACTTCAGCACCTTGTTCGTATTGCCTGATGATCCAGGGTATAAACTCCAGATTCCGCTGTCTGTTTTCTTCAAAATCTCCATGAATCGCCGGGATGATGATCAGGTCAGTTTTCTGTACCTCATCCAGCATGACATTTGGTTTTACACTAAACAGGCCATCCAGTTGTGCCGTATGCTTGTCAACGCCAACAAGCTGAATATCGAACAAAGGCTCCCTTCCAATCTGCGCATGCCAGTCGTTTACCCAGGACAGCATCTGGTACGTGCCGCAGATATTAACCAAACTGGTGTGCCCACGTGGGATGAGTATCGAAACATGTTTCATGAGATCGGATTAGGTGTAACGTTTTGCCAATTTACATATTGTAACTGTCGGAATCAACCGCTAAGATTGACGTATTTTCGCTAGGTGATAAAAAGATTACGCTTTAGCTTTGATGAGGAATACTTAATTGCCAAGAACATGAAACGACAAAAACTACTTTTCTGGATCCCAACCATTATTATTGTTTTATTTGAGGGTGTAATGCCGTTATTTACGTTCAACAGTGAGCTGGCCAGGGAAGGCTTACGCCATCTGGGGTACCCAGCCTATTTTGGTTTTTTGCTGGTTGTTTTTAAGGTGTTCGGCGTATTGGCCCTGGCGATTCCTCAGGTACCGGGGCGAGTTAAGGAGTGGGCTTATGCCGGATTTGGGTTTGATTTTATTTCTGCAAGTGTCAGCCATTGGGTGGTCG
>Ga0157371_10000941_pt1 | contig 32519 bp, 28 predicted proteins | sample C45metaG_FD_113462 | JGI IMG/M metagenome (GOLD analysis project Ga0157371, IMG submission 113462) | Corn rhizosphere microbial communities from Kellogg Biological Station, Michigan, USA - C4-5 metaG | ecosystem: Host-associated > Plants > Roots > Rhizosphere > Soil | place: USA: Michigan... | reverse complement strand
ATGGCGGTGCATCAGGCAACATTTACATCGACTGACCCACCGCTATCGCGAGCAGGCTCACTCCCACACTGGATCGTCGCCGCACACAGCTTTTGTATTCACCGGCGATCACCGGTGGGAGCGGGCTTGCTCGCGAAGGCGGCCTGACAGTCACCTTATTTATTGACTGAACTACCGCTTTCGCGAGCAAGCCCGCTCCCACACTGGATTGTTATCGGACACAGCTTTTGTATTCACTGGAGATTCCCTGTGGGAGCGAGCTTGCTCGCGATGGCGGCCTGACAGTCACATGGATTTCGACTGACTCACCGCTTTCGCGAGCAAGCCCGCTCCCACATTAGTCCAGTACACGGCTGGGATTTACAGCACTTTCAAATCCACTGACACATGCCCGCGTATCATCCGCGAATAGGGGCAGAGCTGATGCGCCGCGTCAGCCAGTTCCCGTTTCACGCCCTCCTCCAGCCCTGGAAAGTTGACGTTCAACCTGACCGCCAGTTGAAAGTCCCCGCTGCCGGTTTTGCCCAGATCCACCTCGGCATCCACCGACGTGTCTTCCGGTAATTTGATTTTCATTTTGCCTGCGGCCACCTGTATCGCACCGATGAAACAGGCGGAATAACCCAGCGCAAACAGCTGCTCCGGATTGGTGCCTGGTTTGCCCGAACCGGGTGAGCTGAATTTAACGTCCAACTCGCCGTCGCTGGACCTGCCAGTGCCCGTTCGACCGCCGACGGCATGGGTTTTCGCAGTGTATAAAACAGTTTCCAGTGCAGCACTCATAACAGTAACTCCAGATAAGGGTTGAACAAACGCGAGGTCATTTCGAGGCCTCGCCCAAGGTGCCGGTGTAGTGCGCCAGGCGTTTTTCGACGTCGGCTTTTTTCTGCAGGCCAAGCTCCATCAGCTGGGTGATGCGGCGCTGAGCCGCCGGGCGTTTTACCGAGCCGATGAAACCGTCCCATTCGGCGGCGATGGCATCATTCGGCGGCAGGCTGGCAGCATCGACCAGGTGTTTGATATCGGTGATCGACTGTTTGTCGAACCGGGCGATGCGTCGGGCCATGGTGTCGACGAAGCTGTCGAGTTCGGCGTCGGGCAGCGCACGATTCACGTAGCCGTAGCGCTCGGCGAGTTCACCATTGATGTCATTGCCTGTGAGCAGCACTTCCAGTGCGCGTCCACGGCCCATCAGCCGTGGCAGGCGCGCCATCGGGCCGCCTCCGGGCACCAGCGCGGCTCCGATTTCCCATTGCGAGAGGATGGCTTTTTCCCGGCTGGCGAAGCGCATGTCGCTGGCCAGTGCCAGTTCGCTGCCAACGCCAGTGGCGCGACCGCGAATCGACACAATCGAAACCACCGGCGCCTTGCTCAACCGAACCAGCATGTCGGGCAGCGGCGGCAGGCCGGTGGGGCCGTTTGGCAGGCTGGTGGTGTCAGTCAGCGGTGGGACGAAGTCGTAGTGAGTGAGGAAGAAGTCCGGCACGTCACTGTCGAAAACCACGACCACCAATTTCGGATCGGTCTCGATGGCCGTGACGACCTCGTTCAGCTGCGGCATGGTTTCGGGGCCGTAGATGTTGTACGGCGGGTTGTGGAAGGTGACGCGCCAATACTCGGGGGTGACGCGGGTAAGCTTGATCTCCTGTTTTGCCGCGTGGGTTGATTGAGTCTTGCCGGATTGCGATGCGGATGCTGCGGATGCCTCACCGGCGAGAGAGGGGCCGGTGGCCGCCATGCTGGCGACGATGATCGCAGCATTGAATAGCTGCAGTTTCATGGGAAAACCTCCAATTGAACAACATGTGGATTCCCTCGAACAACGTTCTACAGTGTGGAGATATTCAGCCTGTCGGAAAGGTCCGACTGAACAAGCCTAGCAGCGCACCTGCGGCTGACAAGTGACGTCAGTCGGACAAAAAAAAGGCACTGGACAGTTTATCGCCAGTGCCTTTTTTCATGCCTGAAAATCCGTCAGCGCGACAACATAAACGTGTCGTACTCCAGATCCTCCAGCGCCGTTGAAAGCCTGTGTAAACCCAGCAATACACAGATCAGCAACGACAGCGTAAACCCGTACCCGAAGAAGCTTGGGCCCAGGTACATGCTGAACAGCGTCAGCATTGCGTTCAACACCGCAAACAGCACGCACAGTTCGAGTACCACAGTGCGTTTGTCGAGGTAGAAGAACACGTTGAGCAAGGCCATGAACACCACCTGGATGCTCACACCGATCAGGTCGATGTAGAACAGCGGCAGGTAGTAACTGGAGATGCCCAGCCAGTCCAAGAGGCGTGGTGCAAACAGGAACAACAGCACCGCCGTCAGCCCTTGCACCTTGCAGATTTCCAGCAAGCCCTGGCGGATCGACAAGGTCATTTCGGTTTTCAGCTGGCCGATGTGTTGCAGGGTTTCGCCTTCGCGGATGGCCCGGAACAGACGGTCATACCATTCGGCAAAATCGGTCTCGATGCGCACCAGGAACACCGCCATGCCGGGGATGATCGCCAGGTACGCGAGGAAGATCGGCAGGTCGTAAAGGATCGAGGCGCGCAGCGGGCCGACGATTTCATTGGAGGTTCCGGGGTTGAACCAGAACATGAATTTGTCGATCCAGATGCCCAGGTTGTAGAAGAAACCGGTGGCCAGCAGGCTGAGGAAAACGTTGCGCCGCTCGAGGAAATCGAAGGCGATCAGTTTTTCGGCGCGGTACTCCCGCAGGATGTCGTAGAGGAACAGGAACAGCAGCGTGCTGTGCCCGATCAACAACGCCAGCAGCAAGCCCGGCATCTGCAGGAAGCTCAGCACGTAGGCACTCGCGACCATCAGCGTGTAACCCACCAGCATCACCAGCAGGATGCGGTTATAGGCCTTCATCCCCGAGAGGAAGATGATCACCAGCCACAAGTTGCACAGCACCACGAAGTTGGCCAGCACTAGCACGCGGTAGATCAGCGGCTGATCGAACAACAGGCCCAGGACGATGATCCCCAGCACGCCGGCGCCCAAGGTAACCATCAACAACACGCCCAACAGGTTGGGCAGGATCTGGTCGTACTTGTGCTCGAACAAACGGTCAGACACGAAGCGGGTGAAGAACAACTGCAAGCCACCCGTCAGGATCAACGAGGTGGCCATCAGGTACGTCACCGTCACCAGAAATTGCCCGACCAACGCATTCGGCAGCAACAAGCCGATGCTGATGATGCCCACCAGCATCACGCTGATGATCGACAACACCCACGGGCCGGAGCTGATCAGCCCGGCGTAGACGTAGGCGTGCAACGTTGCGGTGTAGGAATCGCGCGAAAGGATTTTTCGCAGTTCAAAGCCAATACCGGCCATTTAGCTGTTCTCCATGGCGGCTTGATACAGATCGCGGTAACGCTGCAGCATCAAGGCTTCGGTGTAATAACGGGTAACCCGCAACAAGCCGCTGGCCTGGGCAGCCTGCCAGCGTGACGGGCTGCGCAACAGTTCAAGGATTGCGGCGCTGGTGGCTTGTGGATCGGCAATCGCCACCACTTTACCGGCGTGCCCCAAGTCACGGTCTTCGGCGCTACCGCCTTCGATCAGCTCGCGGCACGAGCCGACGTCGCTGCTGACCACCGGCGTACCGGCGGCCCAGGCCTCGAGGATCACCAGCGGCTGCGCTTCACTGATTGAGGTCAGCACCATCAGCCCGAGTTTGGGCAGGATCTCTTGGATACGCTGGAAGCCAAGGAAATGCACCTTGCCCTCCAGGCCCAGACTGGCCATCAGGCTGCGGCATTCGCTGACGTATTCCGGGTCTTCTTCTTCCGGGCCGACGATCCAGCCTTCGGCGTTCGGCATGGCGCTGATCACGCCGCGCATCGCCCGCAGAAAGGTTTTGACGTCCTTGATCGGCACCACACGGCCAATCAGGCCGACCACTGGCGCAATGCCCTCGGCGCGCGATTCCAGCGCCGCGGTCCACACTGGCAGGTCGATGCCGTTGGGAATGACTTGTGTGCGGGCGGGGATGGCGCCGTCCTTGATTTGCCGCTGACGGTTGCCGTCGTAAAGCGCGATGATGTTGTCGGCGCTGTTGTACGTCAGTTGGCCTATGCGTTCGAAGAAACGCACCCACAAGGTTCGAATGTAACCCGAGCCGGCATCGAGGCTGCGGTTCAGCGCCTGGCCGGAACTCTCGGCGATCCAGCTGGCCTGGGCCAGGTCGATCTTGCGTTCCTTGGTATAGATCCCGTGCTCGCTGAGCAAATAAGTGCAGTTCCAGCGCTGCTTGAGAATGCAGCCGAGGAAGCCCGCATACCCGGTGGAAATCGAGTGCAGCACCCGCGCTTTTGGCATCCGTTGCGCGGCTTCGGCGAGCATCAGCAACGGCGACTGCATCGCGCGCAGGGTCCAGAAATAATTGACGAACGAAGGGTCGGCGCAATGCTGGCGATAGCCTTCGCTCAGCGACTCCCAACTGGCACGGCTGCGCAGCACGTCGTCGAGGGTCATGCGGCCCTGGGCGATGCAATCGAGCAAGCGTTCGCCCAGCGCCGGGTCTGGCGCGTCCGGGTGATGCAGGAAGCGATACAAATCCTGCAATTGCTGCGAGTCAGCCTCACGCGGATCGCCCAGCGTGTTGGTCGGATGCGTCGCATCTTCGAGGAACACTTCTTCGATGTGCAGCACGTTGGCCGGCACGTCGTAGCGACGGGACGGATACGCCTGACGCTGGCCGCCGATGAACATCACCGAAAAGGTCAATTCCGGCAGGCCGAGAATCATCTGGTGAATCCAGCTGGAAACACCGCCGCGCACGTAAGGCCAGGTGCCTTCGAGCAGCAGACAGATGTCGGCAACCGGTGCCTGTTCCTTGTGCATCATGTCCAGCTCCTGACCAATGCGGCGAACGGTGGCCGCTGACGGGTTTCCTCGGGAAGGCGTGCTAGCAAGCCGGGAATTTCGTGGTAACGACCGGACTCGAACGCCAGCTCCGCACGAAACGGCAGCACTTGTGCCGCGCCCATTCCGTTTTCCTGGGCCAGGCTCAACAGCACTTCGGCGCGCTCGACGTCACCGCGCTCCAGCGCGATGCGCCCGGCCAGCAAGAACAGCTCACCGCCCTCGCCCGCTGCCAGGCCAAGCTCGGCATGTTCGCTGGCCTGGGCAAGTACGTGGTCTAGCACGCTGCCTTGCGCCAGCCCCAGATACGCCAACTCCCAATACCAGCGCGCCAGCCTGCCGTGCAGCGCACCCGCTGCTTTGGCAGTGGCGTCGACCAGTTCGCCGAGGGCGATCTGGATGTGCAAGTTGATGTCGCTTTCCTGTTTGTCGAGCATCGAATAAGCCAGCAGGCGCACATCGTCGCTCGGGTCGGCCAGGGCCAGTTTGAGAATCGGCACGGCTTCTTTGCCAGGCATGCGACGAGTCGCCAACAGAGCGGACAGACGCTGATCCGGATCGGGCGCATGACGCAGCACGTCCTGCAAACCGCCGTCGGCAAAAATCGGCGAGTGCAGTTGCAACTGAGCCCGGTACGGCAGTTTCGGGATGCCCACCGCTTGCCACGCTTGCTTGTCGCGTTTGCGCGGCAGGTACAGCGCCGGGAAGATCGCCGCCACCACGCCGACCGCGCCGAGCACCGGCACGAAGAACGCCAGGCTGAAGATAAACAGCGGGCTCCACGGCAACGGCGAACGGTAGCGCGCCGGCAGCAACAGCCACACGGCGGCGCACAACATCACGCACGCCAGGCCGTGACTGAGGGTGAACACCAGCAATTGTTGTAACTCGGGCGCCGCGAGCCACAAACTGGCCCAACTGCCCGCCTCTAACAACAAGGCTCCGCTAAACAGCCACTTGCTGATCATTCAGGCCACACTCGTTGAACAGGAAATTACGCAGCCCGTTGCGTTCACAGCCAGGCTCCAGGTTGAACGGCAGCACGCGAACGCCAAGGTTTTCCAGGCTGCTTTCAATGCCAAAGTGTTCGTGCAGCATCAGGTTCATGCGCGCCAGATAGCCTTCGGTGCCTTGCGGACTGGTCAACGGCAGCAGCACCAGCAACAGCTGATGATCGCGGTTGTTGCGCAGCGGCAATTGCAGATCGAGGCCACGCTGGCTGCGTTCGAACAGACGCGTCAGCTCTTCGTTGGGACGGGTCATTTCAAAGGCGAAAAGACCGGCCGCCAATTTGTGCTGCTCGACATCTACCAGCGAACGCTTGAGCTGCGACGTGAACTGTTGCGCATCGGCGTCGGCCAGTTGCAGCACTTGAGGATCGCGGCGCAGCAGGTCGGCGATGTGCCCGGCGAGCAACGCCAACAGGCTCAATGTGCGATCCTGGAACGCGAAGAACGGCATCTGCCGAACCGCCAGAATCGCCAGCAAACGACCTTCGGCATCGATCAGCGGAATGCAGGCCTGCAACGACGAGAACTGTGCCGAGCTGCCGGCATCGATCAGTTCCTGACGTACGCTGACCAGTTCGCCACGCTCCAGGCACAGCTTGACCAGACCGTCTTCGGTACCCAAAGGCCCCATGACGCCAATGGTCGCCAGTGCTTCGGGCAAGACGTTTTCTTCGCGCTCGTCCACGCGATACAACCCGGCCACGCGCAGCGCGCCGTATTGGCCCAGCATGGCGACGATCGGATCGGCCAGCGCGGCCAGCGCATCGCCTTCGTCCGGCATCACCCGCAGCTTCTCGCGCAAACCCAGCAAGGAGCTGCGCAAGCTTTGATCGCTGCCCGCCACGCGCTGCTCAAGCAGGTCGTGGGAGACGCGCAAAATCTGGTGCGCGCGGGTGAACTCGTCGAGACGATACTGACGGTAATCGTTGGCCATCTGCAGGCGCTGCAAGCGCCGCTCCCACAGATCGCGAACCTCACCCACCAGCATGCCGCTGACCAGTACGCCGACAATGAAGGACGGATCAAGCTGTGCGTAGGCTTCGTGCCCAATGTAGCGCAGTGCGAACAACGCCATCACCAGCAGGCTGGCGCTGAGCAAGCCGCGCACAAATCCATAACGCACGCCCAACAGCAGCGGCGCCAGCACCGGCCAAGGGAAACCGCTGTGCATCTGCAGCGGGTCTTGCGGGGTCAGCCACAAGCCCAGGCCGATGGCGCCGCCTGTTACCAAAAGCGTTTCCAGCCAAGACACCGGGCCGCTGGCACGCGGCGCGAGGCTGTAATCCATGTGGGGAGAATTCATTGCATTCACTCGAACCGAAGGGCGCCAACAAGTTTGTCGAGCACCGTTTGCGCGGTGCCGGCGAGGCTTTCACGGGACCAGCCCGCACGTGCGCCACTTTTGCTCCAGAGCACACGACCGCTGCTGGCTTCGAGCACGCGCAGGCTGATGCCCACTGCCGGTTCGCCGTCCAGGCCGTTCTTGTATTGCCATTCTTCGACGCTGCCGGCGACGACATAATCAAGCTTCTGATCACGCGCCCAATCGAGAGCGCCGGCCAGACGCTCGTTGTCATCCATCAGCGCTTGTTCGCCTTGGGTGCTGACCGGGTAAACCCGTGGTTGCAGACCGTGGCTGCTGAGTACGCTGAGCAGGATTTGCTCGGCGCGTTCGCCAGCTTGCGGGGTTTGCGAATAGTTGATCATCGGCACGGTGCCCCACTTCGCATTACGCGGGAGGTTAGGGCTGGTGTCGCCGGTGAAGCTGGCGCAACCGGCGACAAACAGGACTGCCAGAGCCAGGCTCAGATTACGAATCGCTTGCATCAGTTTTTCTCCTGTAAACATTTCATGATCAGCGTCCGAATCGCACGCCGTAGCTCACACCCAGTGTTCCGCCCGCCTGACCGTTCCCGCCTTGAGGCGCGGATTGGTAGCCGACGGTAAGGGCCAATTCGTCACCGCCCAACACTTCGACGCCGAGCCCGGTGTTGATGCCGTAGTTGAAGGTTTGATCCAGCCATTGCCAGCCTGCCGTCACGTCCACCAGCCAGGTGTATTGCGGGCGAGTGCGCACCAGTGCGCCCGGCAAACCGCGACGCCATGAGCTGCCGACGTACAGTTGGCCATAACGGCTTTGCAGCAGATCGTCAGCCGTCACGACGGTAGGATCGTCCGAGTTATCAACACTTTTCACCGGGCCGCCGTTGGCGCTGGACAGGTAATCCAGGGTGCGGTCCTTGACGTTGTTGTGCTGATAATCAATACCGCTGCGCACGGTCCAGTTGGGCCCGGCGAATTCCAGCGTGTGGTTGTATTCCATCTTCAGTTCCTGGCCGTTGCCCAGGGAATCGCCCGCACGGGTGGAGAACGATTTCTGTGCCACTTCCCAACTGATCTGATCCCGCGCCGAGAGCCCGTGACGGCCGCCGACCCACACGCTGTCGTGCTGGCCGAAAGCGCGCATCAAGCCGCTGTCTTCGCTTTTGCGATGCCAGTCCAGACCGGTTTCGATCTGGTCACTGGCGCTCAACTGCCAGGTCCGGGACAGGCCCAGGCCATTGCGGTCGTCGTCCTTGCGCTGACTGGTGTCGGCGAACAGTTTGTAGCTGCCATCCTCGACCGAACGTTGCAGGGTCAGCGCAGCGTTGTGCTCATCGCCCATGCGCGTTTCGATCAACTGGTTGCTGTTGTAAGTGCCGTTCTCCAGCTCAAGATCGGCGTACCACTGAGCACCCAGGTTGTGCGCAATCTCCAGACGCGGTGCGCTGTATTCCAGGCCACCGAAATCCTGTTGATGCCAGGACAGTTGCGCGCCTTGCGGCGTCAGTTCCTGAAGCTCAACAGCCTGACGGCGCAGTTGGTCACGCACGGCCGCCGGTTGATCGTCACCCAGCGCGGACTGGCTGAGGTCCAGAGCTTCGTCGAACCGACCGAGGCGACTCAATGCCTGAGCGCGTTGCGCCGGGTTCAGGTCGCTGCTGGCCAGCAGCGTTTCGACCTGCGCCTTGTTGCGGCTGCGCAGGGCTTGCTGAATCTCTTCGTAACGCTGGACTTTCAAGCCCTGGCTACGCGCCCAATCCAGCCATTGGTCTTTCTGCGATTCCTGGTTCGTCGCGTCGAGACGCGCCAGCAACCGCTCGAACCACAATTGCAGCATTGCCGGCGAGCCGTCTTTCCACTTCGCCACTTCCTGCTGTGCCTTGCCCGGCGAATAACTGCTGGCCATCAAGCGCAACCAGATTGCATAGCGTTGGGACGAAGGCTGAATGTTTTCGCCCTCCGGACTGCGCAGCAACTTGAGGCGCAACCGTTGTGCGGCATCCTGATAGCCGGCGTTTTCCAGCGCATCGGCATAGGCCGCGCGGACCAGCCAATCCTGCGGGGCGGTCTTGAGGTACATGCGATACCAGGCCAGGGCTTCGGTATCGCGACCCAGCATTTGACTGGCACTGGCGAACGGCAGCCAGAGGATTCGATCCTGACGCGCCTGCGGCTTCCATTCAGTCAGCAATGGCTTGAGCGCGGTGGTGTTGCCCTGATCGATGTAGAGCCACATCAGGCGTTCGCGGAACAGGTTTTCATCCGGGAAACGTGACAAGCCCGAGAGGTACAAACGCTGCGCCTCCTCGACGTTGCCCTGCTGCACCGCCAACGCACCGCGTACCGCCAGCACTTGCGCTTGCTCGTTGGCCTCCGGGTATTGCTCGGCGTCTTTGAGCAGCGCGACCACTTGCGGCCAGTCCTGCATTTCTTGCGCCTGCTGCAAGGCTTCGACCAGACGCAGCGGATCATGCGCACGGTTCCAGCTGCCAACCATCATGGTCAGGGCGCGTTTCGGATCGCTGGTGCGATACCGCGTGATCAGCTGACTCTCGTCGCCACTGTTGAGCGAACCCTTGATCGCGAGCAGTCTTTCCAGAGAGTCCTGCAGCTCGTTGTCGAGTTCCAGGTCCCAGGCCAAGGCTGCGCGCAAGCGCCAGTAACTTTCATCGGTGATCTTGCTGTTATCGACCTGCAACACTTCCCACGCCGCCTGGTTATCAAACAGCTTCAGGTCGGTGTTGGCCCAATCGACGCGCTCGGTCGTGGTCAGTGCAAAACGTTTCGAGTAGTTCTTGTAGACCTCGACCTTTGCGGCGAACTGCCCGGTGCTTTCGAGGTTTTGCAGCAACCGCGTCCAGGCCAGGCGATGGGCCGGGTACTTGTGCAGGTAAGCGTGCAACCAGGTTTCAGCCTGAGCCGGTGTGCCGCGCGATTCGTGGCCGTAGATCAGCGCATCGAGCTCGACGTCGGTCAGCGCTCGCTGGTCCATGATCTGGGCAAGCAAAGGGATCGACTGATCGAAGTCGTACTGTTGGCTCGCCAGTCGCCAGGCGTGCTCACGGGTTTGCGGATCTTCGTGCAGCTTCAGCAAACGAATCCAGTAGGTCAGTGCTGCCGGAGTGTCACCGCGCCATTCGCCCAGGTGCGCCATTTGCTCAAGCAACGCCTGGTCATCTGGATGCTCAGCTACCAGCTTCTGACCGCTTTCCCAGGCACCAGGCAGATCGCCGAGGGCCAGGCGCATGCTGAATTCCTTGCGCAGGATTTGCGGGTTATCCGGTTGCAAAACGCGCCACTGATCGAGAAAACGCTGGGCCAGATCGAAGCGCTTGCTGCCGACGGCAACGTCGACGCCCTGCTCCAGCCAAGCCGAATCAGTTTGCGGATCCTTGAGCTGATCGAGCTCCTCAGCCAGCACGCGCGCGGCTTGGTCGCCACGACCGGCGGCCAACAGACTGTTGAACGCCAGTTGCGCGTATTCACGACGCTCGGATGGCGCCTGGCTGTCTTGCTTGAGCAGCAGGTAAATGTCGGCGGCGCGCCCCGGTTGCTCACCGGCCAGGTACCACTGCGCAGCAGACTTGAGCGAATCAGTACGCTGGGCCGGATCGCGATCGGCAATTTCTTCGTAGACGCTGGCAGCGAACGCCGGGGCCTGTAGCGTCAGGGCCAACTTGGCCAGACTCTGCAATTGCGGCAGTGCCAACATCCGGTGATCAAAGCTTTGCAGGCGTTCGACCAAGGCTTTCTGCGCAACCGGATCATTGGCTTTCGCCGCCTCCAGCGCATCCAGCTCCAGCCGGTAATAGGCCTGCAACTCAGGTGCAGGTTTCGGCCAGCTCTCCAGGTGCTGACGCGCTTTTGCGTAATCGCCAAGACGAATCAACAGATCGACCAGTTGCAAGCGCAGACGGTCGTCGTCCGGGTGCGCCGCCAGCAGCAGTTCGGCGTAGTTGGCCGAGACCGCATCCGGCTCGCGGCCGTCTGGCTGGAACACTTCTTCGCGCTGGAACGTCAGCCACAAAAGGCCGCCCACGGCCACCGCCACCACCGCCAATGCCCAAGGATTGAGCAGGCGGCTGCTTTTGGTTACTGAGGAGTTAGATGCAGAAGAGTTGACCATGACTCACCTGCTTCATTGGTAATTGAAAAGTCCACAGGCCGGCGGATGCCTTGCCTGCAAAATGTTGCCCATCCACTTCAACCCGGCAGGTGCTCGACGAACGCACGGAGAAGGCCAGATCGACCTGCCCGGCGAACGAGAAGTTCACTTGCTTTGCATCCACATACGTCCAGTCCAGCAACGGCAGATTGGCGTCCTCCAGCGCCGGTCTGTCATCCCGGTCGGGACGCAATACCAGCAATGCATGATCGCTGCTCAGCGCCACATAGCGGCCTTGCGGCAAGTCACGAACACCCGCGACGCCTTGCGAACGCAACAGGTCCGGCCAGCCCATTTGCGGGTCGAGACGCAGGGTACGCAGCGCATCCATGCCGCGAACCTGCCAGTCGCCATCGGCGGTACGGGCCAGACTGGATTGATACAAACCGTGCAGACGATCGAGGTAGTCGCTCATCCACAGCGACATCGGTTGCTGGGTTTTCATGTAGCCGTAGATATCGCCCATGGCCTTGATCGAGGCCTGCTTGGTGCTCGAATAGAAGTGGTAATACAGGTGCAAGCCGCGCAAGCGCCGTGGGCTGTCGGTGAGCTCGAAGGTGTCGATCACATCGCGAAAGCCGTAGTACGGGCCTTTCCACAGGTTGGTGTAGAGATTCTCGTTGATGATCGGCGCGTAGTACTGCAAGCCACCTTCAGTGGGGCGCAGCAGCGGGTTCAAACCGGTCAGCGACGGATTGGCCTTGGTCAGCATGGTTTCGGCGCCGTTGACGTTTTTCAGTCCCGCGTCGTAAGCCAGCTTGATGGTGGCCGCCGACGGCAATGCATCGCCCGGCCAGAACACCATCTTCACCGGTTTTTCCGGGGTGGTGAGCTGCTGGTTGATGTAGTCGCGCGAGCCAAAAATCTCGCGGCGGAAATCGATTTTGTCGTAGCCCGGAATCGCCATTTTCAAACCGTATTCCGGATTGAAGTTTTCGCGTTTCTTGGCCTGTTCCGGCTGCATGAAAAACGGATGGCTGAAGGTGTGGGTGGCGACCTCGACTTTCGGGTCGGCGAACAATTCGCGGGCAATCGGTTCCAGCTCGCGGGCGAGGAACGGGAACATTCCGCGCGGCGAAATCTCGCCTTCGATCACCGACACCGACGTCAGAAACGGATTGGGCCGGATGAAATCGTCCAGCACCTGTTTGCCGGCATAGGGCGTGCCACGCACTTCGGCGCGCGACGGGAAGCCATCGCCATCGATGTGCACGGTGGCGATGCGGCGACCGTTTTCGGTGGTGGTGTCCGGACGCGGCTGCACTGGCAAACGCAAGCTGGCCTGAAGGAAAGCGAACGGGTCAAGAATCCAGCGACTGCGTTCGTTGTTGGTTTCCAGAATGTACGGCGCAAGGGCGACACCGCCCCACTCAGCGACCGCCACCGGGGCGAATGTCTGGCCGTCTGCCGTGGTCAGCAACAACGCGGCTTTCGGGCCTTTGGGCAGCAGGGAGATCGCGGTCAGGTCACGGGATCTGGGCTGCACCGGTGCTTCGAAGGCGCCGATCAGCGCCTTGTCCTGATAAGTAACGCTCAACGCTTGAGTGCCAATCGGCGCCGCGCGATTCAGGCCCAGGCGCTTGAGCAGCAACGTGTCTTGAATCGGCAGGCCGGAAAAGAACACCACCGGAACCTGTTCGTCCAGACGCTTGCCGATCCAGCTGTTAAAAGCCGATGCGTCCTGCGGCGGGCCGCTGGTCATCCAGGTGATGACGCCTGCGTACAAACCACCGAAGCGATACGCAGGCAGTGTGTTGTCCACCGGCAGGTAATCGACGCGGTAGCCGAGGTATTCGAGCAGACCGCCGAGCAACGTGTGCCCGGCGTTGCGGATCAGGTCGCCTTCGCGCGGATCGTAAAGCAGTGCGATCCGGCGCGGCTGGACTTCGATGCTGCTGATGCCCATCGAGTCCAGCTCAGGCGTGCCGATGTAGGGAATGAAACCCTCGTCGCGCAGCCGCTTGGCCAGTTTGCGCGCTTCGTCGCGGCGCTCTGGCGGCAAGTAGTCGATGGCGACCAGCGGGATGCCTTTGGCGCGCAACGGTTTGATCTGGGTTTCCAGCCACTGGCGATCGGCTTCAGGCACCGGGCGATAGCGCTTGGCGCCAGCGTCCCAACCGGCATGAATGGACTCGATTGCCACCGCAGACGCCACACCGTCCAGGTCCGGCAATACTTCAAATCCACGGTTGAAAAACAGCTTCAGGCTCGGCTGACGCTGGTGCAGTTCGCGCAGGAAACTGGCGAGGGCCAGACGCTGTTTTTCTCGCGACGACTCGGGCATCAACTGGAAGCTGTCGAGGGTGTCAAGGAACAACCCGGCGTAGCCCTCAGTCTGCAAAGACTTGGCGCGAGCGAATAAATGCTCCCGCCAGGCCGCCGCTGACAAGTCCATGACCTGACTGTCCCACGCGCCGTTGCGCACAGGACCGACTGCGCCGCCCAGGTGTGCTTTTTCGATGTCGGCCTTGCTGCCACTGAACTCGCCCACCGACAGATAGGCGAATGGCTGGCTGCCCAGTTTGCGCAGGGTTTTGACGTCGCCCACGGTCATATGACCAGGCTCAACCACGGACCAGTCGAACTGAGCCAGCTCGGAAATCGGCGGTTGATCGGCGTACCAAAAAGCCACGCTGGCGGGGGGCGGTAATGCGGCGGCCTGCACGGCGGGCCCGCTCACGAACAATGCTAATGCGGCTAGCAGCCGTTTAGCGGCCGCGCGGACACGCGTCCTGCGAAAAACGATTTCCATAACTCACTCTTGAATGGACTGAACCGATACTGCTTGGATGTCGGACAGCGAAACCGACCGGCTTACAGGCTGCGGATAAGCTGAACCAGCCCTTTGCCGATGGTGGTCGGTTCCGGGAGCTTGAAGCGCTCGAGCAGGCGGCTGTTGTTGGCGCGCGAATGGCGAATGTCGCCTTGACGTGGCGCGTGATGAATCACCTTCAACGGGTTGCCGGTGGCGGCGCCCAATTCAGTGATCAGGTCGTTGAGGCTAGTGGAACGGCTGAGGCCGACATTGACCGGGCCTGGGCTTGGTTCGCTGACTTCCAGCGATTGCACGAGAATGCTCACCAGGTCCTGGACATAGACGAAATCGCGGGTTTGCCCACCGTCGCCGAAAATTGCCACCGACTGCTCTGCCAAGGCCAGCTTGGTAAAAATGCTGATGACCCCGGAGTACGGCGATGACGGATCCTGGCGTGGGCCGAAGATGTTGAAGAACCGAAAAATCATCGGTTCCAGGCCGTGCTCGCGGCGATAGAAATCCAGGTAATACTCACTCGCCAGTTTGTCGCTGGCATACGGCGTGAGTGGGGATTTTGGCGTGTCTTCGTGAATCGCCGTGCCTTCGCCATTGTTGCCGTAGATGGCAGCGCTGGAAGCGAATACCACGCGCTTGATCCCGGCCTTCACCATGCTTTCGCACACGTTGAGAGTGCCGACGAAGTTGCTTTGATGGGTGCTGACGGGATCATCCACCGACGCTTGCACCGAGGCGACCGCCGCCAGGTGAACCACAGCGCCGCAATCGCGCATGGCTTGTGCCACTACAGCACCGTCCGCGACATCACCGATAACCAGGTTCAGATTGGCATTGTCCATCGGCAGATTGCTGACCTTGCCGGTCGACAAGTTATCCAGCACTCGAACCTTGTAGCCCTTGCCCAGCAACGCTTCTACGAGGTGCGACCCAATAAACCCAGCACCGCCAGTCACCAGTATTCGCTCAACAAACATGAAATCTCTCCCTGAACATTAGAGCGGATACGAGTGCTTGAATTCCGCCGACTTTATGGCGCAAGGCCATCAAAACGCCGCCGATAATGGGAGATCAGAAACAGGGTGTCAATACTTTGTCTGACTTGTCGCCGAACGGTAAGCACTGTCAATTTTCAGTCATTTATTTGGCGGCATTTATTAGCTGCATGGTGTCATACAATTGCCATGGGAGTTCAACAGACTCGTCTGGCGCGGAGCATACGCCGTGCACCTATCCCTTTTTATTATCGATAGCCAGCAAAGCTTCGACCTGTCGCAATGGCTCGTCGATGGCCTTGAGCAAATTATCGGCTGCCTGATGAGCGTCGTCGCCGACGAACGGCACGACAAATCCATGACGTTTTTTGAAAAGCTGCTCGGATGCCCTGCCCTTTTCAGACGATCACGGCCTGATCCCGGCAGATCGCGGCTTCATTAAACGCGGATATGGGCTGAGGTGATGCGAGGGGGGCGGTATCGACTGGTGGTTTGGGAGGCGGGGTGGATTTTGTGGTGGATCGGGTTACGGACTCTAAAGCATAAAAAACCCGCGCTAAGAGCGGGTATAGAAATCGAACGCTTTTAGGCCTGCGAATAAGCCAGAAGAATCTCATGCACGCTAGGTTTGCTATCCAGCTTACGCATCATCAGATCATATTGACTGACACCCTTTAGCTGCCGAGCGGGGCGGATCTGCTGATTCTCGATGCTCAACGCATCCCTTGCGACTGTCGACGCGGAAGGTTTCGATGGCTGTGGCGCTGAGAAGATCATATCCGGCTCCATTACTGTGCTCGCTTGAAGAATCGAGGGTTCAATTCAGGTCTAAAATAATGCTTCCTATCGATCCATACGAACCCGTCATGTTTACTGATGACGGCAACGTCAATCGGGCCAGAAACAGACTCGCTAGGCCGGGTCACCCTTTCTTTCAGTGACTCTAGCTCAATTAGGCTCTTTGCCAAGCCAGCCATATCCGGTAGCGGTAGCGAATGTATGATATTGGAAAGAGGAAATACATGCTGGTTTCGTATCTGCTGATACCACCGGTCGGTGTGCTCGGTATGAGCTTCTTGCACGAGGGCACTCAAGCGCTCCTCGGTTAAGGGTATCTGAGCACCGCATTCAGCCATCACTCGTGCACCTAAATCCGTCAAGGCTTGGTTGGTAGAGCCGTAAATTGAGCCAAGTACATCCGGAGCTACCCCTGTGCGAAACGTGTCGATCATGTGAGTAGTAGCGAAGGGCTGAATCACCGCAGGCGAATTAGCATCCATCATCCTTGGCTCATTACGCAAAAGTATTAGTCTGTCGCCGAGGAAGCCGTAGCAATCGTAGACCTCGAGTGCCGGAAAATATTCTTCCTTACCATAACCAGCTATCACCACACCTGTTTGGTCTGCATATTGAATGAATTGTTTTACTGCAAGTTTAACCAGGGTAACGATGAACCGTGGAACCAGAAACACACGCGATGCTGATTGTATAAATAGCTGAATCGCGGTTGGCGCTTCCTTCGTTAGTTCCTCTGTCGTCTTAGCTGTCGCATTTGCAATGTCTGCTTCTGTGAGAAGTTGATGCAGCTCCATTGCATCGACTTGAGCTTCGGCAAAAGTGAGCGCAGCTTCAATTTCTTCGTCAGTTTTATCGGCAAGGCCTTCAACCTTATCCACTTCTGCATAGACAGCGATGAGCATCTGAAGCCGGAACACTGCCGCACCTACTAAACTGAGGAGCGCTTTATTTTTGGTTTCCTCTGAAAAGAGTTTGTCGTTGTGCTGTAGAAACTCAAAAAAACGCTCTGGGTACGTTTCCAGGCGGTCAAACTGGTCGCTACCAAGAGTTTCTCGAAACGCTTTGATAGGTAACTCCCAAGGAACACCTTGCAGCCCGGCTGAACCGTAAATCATCAACCCAACTGGCCCGCCCCGAGACAGTTCGTACAGCTTGTTGGCACCTTTGAAATACCTGCGTTCTTGATTTCCATCCTTCCACGATGTGACGGTAACAGCGCTATCGGCAGCCAGTACAACGGCTGTACGGCTCATAATTGCGATCTCAGCTGTCATACCTTGCGCTCCGGAAATTTTTGTCAGCGAATGGCTCAAACGGAGGGATACACTTGACCAGTTAGCAAATTTTCTGGGTTCCAGAAAAACTTGACTGTCGAATATCCCGGCAGTGAGCGAATGGACAAACTTTGGTCTCTACACTTCCTAACCGTCAACCGACAGAATGCGTAGGAATTACATCTCGGCAATCGTAGTTCGGTTCTGAGAGATAGATCTTTTTGTGTCTTTCTCAAGAAAACCAATTCTTCAATGTCTTGATAGGTATGTAGTCCACATCCTAGGAAACTTCCCGCAACTCGTATCGACTTTCATGAACTGGCGAAAGCGGTTCCGCATCGATAGCCTTCAGTTGTCGCTGCAAATCAGCGAACGGCTTTGACAGGCTGACAACCAGAAACTTTCACTCTTCCCGATTAAACGGCATGCTTGCACGCGTGCAGTTCTTTTCATGGCGGCTGTGCGTGGGGCATCTTCGGGTGCACCGGTTTCTGGTTTGCCGGTCTGTCAACCCGCGTACGGCTGCCACCCTTCCCTGTTTGACAGCAGGGGCATGGCAGCTCCTTTATCAAACCGGAGATGCACCATGAAAAAACACAGCCCCAATCCACCGGACTCGGCAACAGAATCTCCCGATTTATCGGATCTCTCCAGAGCCATCGAACGCACCATCAGCACCCGCCTCCGCAACCCAAATCACCCCAGCCCCATCAGCCACATCTTCACCATCCTCCCCGACGCCGACACACCTACCCTGCTCGCCCACGCTTGCGAAACCCTCGCCTCGCTCAACGTCATGTCCACCGACCTGGCTTGTGATCTCGAAGGTTCACATCGCAACGTGGCACTGGCGATTCAGCAGTTGGCGGTGCTGGGCGAACTGTTGGTAAACCGAGCGCTGGACAACCTCGACCCGCCTGAAGGCGTGTCCGAAGCTCCGTCCGCCAGCCACGTCTAAGTGGTCGCACTCTTTTACCCAATGGAGGTTTTTGTCATGGATCGATACATGCCCGTCACCGGCATCGACTGCACCATCGCGTCGTTGCTGATCGACACCGAAGCACCGCTGGACGTATTGCACGAAACCGCGGCGTACCGCATCCGCACCGCGACCCAATTGCTGGAAAGCTTCGCCGTCAGCGAGGGTGTTCACAGTGAACTGGCGCGGGTGTTGGTGACTTCACTGCGCGACGGCTGCGATTTGATGGATGTCGTCGGGCGACGATTGCAGGCGCAGGTTTCAGCATAGAAAAAAATGGGCGACCTCAGAGGCCGCCCATTTTTCATGACTGCTGGGCTTTACATCTTGAAGCCCACGCCCTGAACGTTCTCAGCTCCAGTTAATGCTTTCTCTGTTGTCACATACAACTCACGTATATGCCCAACTAAAAACGTCCAAAAAGCGGGTTCGTTGACGGTTTGTGCGACTAAATCACCCGGCAGGAACCGACTCATTTCCTTGCGAAACTCGAGCACTATTTTCGGATCAGTATCGAGCAGTTCCGAGCGCGACTTGAACAGGGTCAAGAACTCATCCTGCTTACAGTGATGATCACTCAGTTTCTTCCCGATCAGATCCAGTTGCGGCGTTACACCTTGCTGACGCAGCCAAACCATATCCCAGAGATCCCGGTTCTTGATTCGGTTAGGACGCAGCGCTAAAGCCACAATTTTGTCGGCGTAAATTTCTTCACGCGTTTCTGCCTGTAAAATCAGGCCACTGGTGCCCATGTCGACGCCATACGGGTTCAGCAACAACATGGGCTGTGGCTGGTAACTCGGGATGGAACACACATCGATGTTGATGCGCTGTGCCGGCAGATCCTTGCGCCCTGGTCGGGTTTGAACCTTCAGCTTCCACGTATCGACATTTCCCTCCTCGCGGACCGGCTCTGCGACTTCAACCTCAAGGCCATACTTGGCTTTTAGCGTTGAGACAAGAACGCGAGCAAGTTCGGTCAGGCTCTCGCGATTGAAGTCAGCGCCACCCGTGAAATCCAGATCTTCGCTCAAGCGGTTCGAGCCATAGCAAGCCCGCAAGCACGTACCGCCGATGAAGGTCAGTTTGGTGAGCATGCCGGCAGAACTCAGCGCGAGCATGATGTCGTGGTGCAGCAATTCCTTTTCCACCACGACCCGCAACGGCGCCAGATCCTGTTTGTTTTTAAGTGCCTCATCTACCAGTTCATCAAACAAACTCATTGGCGACGCTCCAGTCGATCAAGTCCATGTTTCGTTTAGCGGCCTTCATGTCCCGCAAAGCCTGTTGCGGTGTTGCCCGCCATAGGCGGCAACGTGCGTCGTAGTGAACCTGGTCGACAAGATCCTGAGGTTTCTGGCGGGTATGCACAAACTCTATGGTGCCCCAGCGTCCGCATGAAATAGTGCTGCTGCGACCTGAAGACATCAGACTGATCCAGTTGATGGGGATCTGAGAGATGACGCCGCAATCGCTCAACGCCGTTTCAAGGCTGATGTAGTTGAACTGCATGGCACGTAGTCGGGCGGCCGCATGAAACAGTACCAATCCGCTGGATGGCTTGGCCGCTTCGAACAGGTAAAGTCCTCGACACACACGCGTCAGGTGGCCATCCGAGGCTGCGCGGCTCAACAGGGTTTTGTAGGCGCCTTCGGAAATATCAGGCACCAACGCCCTGAGATCATCGGGAGTGAACAGATAGCGCTCTTCGCTGGCCAAACGGGTCAGTTGTTGGAGAAGCCGGCCCATTGGCTGGGTGGATTTTGAGTGTGGATGCATACCCAAGACTCTACAGAAGGTTTCACTTTATGTAACTTACTGTTGAGTCGCACGGATTGGCAAACCCTTTCTATCTGCATGATTCAAGCACACTGAAAACCATCGGTTGAATTCTCGTCCTCCTTCTACACTCAATCCCCACAAGCCCCACCCCCCACCAAAGAGCCCCCATGACCACCCTCAATGACCGCTTGAAGCAAGGCAAGGATGCTCGCAAGAAATGCCCCCGCAATGCTCAAGCCGAGCCAGGGAAAATCAAGCGCGACCCACTCCCGCTGATCAAGGCGTCCAGCGTAGGACGAATCAGCTCCCTGGTCGAATTACGCTACGGCCGAATGCTGGTCTCGCCGTTCACCTTCTATCGCGGCAATGCCTTGCTGCAAGCCCACGATCTGGCCGGAACCTCGAACATGGGCCTCGTATCGCCGATCTGCGGCGATTGCCACCTGATGAACTTCGGTGGCTTTGCAACGCCCGAACGCAATCTGTTGTTCAGCGTCAATGATTTCGACGAGGTGCATCCGGGCCCTTGGGAATGGGACCTCAAACGCCTGGTGGCGAGTTTTGTCGTGGCCGCGCGCGACCTGCGTCATGGCGAATCAGTCGAAGAAAGCGTCTGCCGCGAAGTGGTCGCCTCCTACCAGAGGACCATGCTCGAATGCGCCGAACAAAGCGCACTGGAAACCTGGTACGAGTCCATCAGTTATGACGACCTGCTCAAACAGGCGAATAAAGCCACGCTGGAACATGTGGAGCGCGCCATCGAAAAAGCCGAACGGCGGACGCATGCCGAACTGCTGCCGAAAATCAGTGAGCGTGACGCGCACGGTCGCCTGATCATTCGCGATGACTTGCCGGAGATTTTCCACCTGCACAAAAACACCACGTTGCTGGACGCCGACGATGACTGGCTGCGCCTCTCGGACTGGCGGCCGCTCTATGACACGTTCATGCGCGACTATCCAGGCACGTTGCAGGCCGACCGTCGAGCCTTGCTGTCACGTTTCCATGTTCATGACATGGCGTTCAAAGTGGTGGGTGTCGGCAGCGTCGGCACGCGTTGCCTGGTGGCGTTGCTGACCGATGAACAGGAATTCCCGCTGTTCCTGCAATTCAAGGAAGCGCGGCGCTCGGTGCTGGCCGATTACGTGAAAGCCCGTTCAAAGGTGCGGCATAACGGTCAGCGCGTGGTCGAAGGTCAACGGTTGATGCAATCGGCCAGTGATTTGTTCCTCGGCTGGACGACCGGCCCCAGCGGTCGGCATTTCTATGTGCGGCAGTTGCGCGACATGAAAATTTCAGCCGAGCTGGAGACTTTCGACGCACCAACCTTTGCCGCCTACGCTCGCGTCTGTGGCCGCGCCCTCGCCCGCGCGCATGCCAAAGCGTCGGGGCTGGCCGCACAGATCAGCGGTTACATCGGCAAGAGCGATGCGTTGGCGGATGCGCTGCTCAAGTACGCCAAAAGCTACGCCAAGCAGAACGAAAAGGACTTTGAGCGATTCCAGCAGGCTTGCCGCAAGGGCCGATTGCAGGCCCGTTCGGAGGCCGATTTTGCGGCCGACCACTTGCCGTAGAGGTGCTGGCGCGGGGACGTTCATGTGGATAAATTTTTCTTCACCCCCGCGCGCCTCTTGAACCGGTACATTGCCCTCGCTCATTCAAGAAACTACGGTTTGCCCGCCCTCCCGCGGGCTTTTTTTTGCCTTTTGATTAATAAGCTGTTGTTTGTCATCCAATGCCTTTCATTAACCTGTCGCAAATTCCTTGCTGGCGCGTTATTGGGTGTACCATCGACACCTGTCCATCAGATATCAGTTAGCCATGTCCACGCTAAGCGAAGAGAGCCGTCAGATCGTAGCTTCTCTGGCGCACCGTGCTGGTCCCAACGCTGACACTGCAAAGACCGCTCAAGCGATCGTCTCAACTCTTCAGGATATGGACACAGCCCTCACGCCCATCATTGGCCAGCAAGGGGTTGCCGCACTCTATCGCCGCAGCCTCCACTTGTGCGCCTCGACTCATCCATCTCTAGCCGGCACTTGCGACAAAATGCAGGCCGGCATGGATTTGACAGCCCTCACGTCTGTACTCGTCGAGCAAAGCGAAGCCGATGCCTTGTTTTTCGGTGAAGTGTTTCTGACCACTTTCTACGAGTTGCTGACCACGCTGATCGGGCCCTCGCTCACCGCACGTTTACTACGTGACGTGTGGGAACCTTCTTTGAGCGACACCCCTTCGCAGGAAAATTCGCCATGAGCACCAAAGTGACTATCAACCGCTTGGCCACCGGCGTGCCAGGACTGGACGAGGTGCTCGGCGGAGGATTGCCGGAGTTTTCGTTCAACATGATCGCCGGCCCCCCCAGGCTGCGGCAAAACCACCCTGGCGCATCAAATGATGTTCGCCCTGGCGACGCCCGAACGTCCGGCGCTTTTTTTTACCGTGTTGGGCGAGCCGCCGTTGAAGATGCTGCGCTATCAGCAGCAGTTCGACTTTTTTGACAGCGAAGCGATCAACCAGTCGATCCGTTACATCAATCTGGCCGACGACACCTTGGCCGGGGATCTGGATCAGGTGCTGCGACGCATCGTCAGCGAAGTTGAGACCCATGCCCCGGCGTTGGTGTTTGTCGACTCGTTCCGTTCGGTGGTGTTGGCCAGTCAGACTGAAGACAACCCGAACAACAACCTGCCGCAGTTTGTTCAGCAGCTGGGCATGTTGATGACCACTTGGCAGGCGACGACCTTCCTGATTGGCGAATATTTCACTGAAACCGACACCAACCCGATTTTCACCGTCGCCGATGGCCTGATCTGGCTGCGCCAAAGCGTTCAGCGCAACTCCATGGTGCGCAAGATGGAAATCATGAAGATGCGCGGCCAACCAACGTTGCCGGGGCTGCACACCTTCCGCATCGCCACGTCGGGGATCAAGGTCTTTGCACCGGCCGCCATCAACCCGGTTGAAGCGCCGCTGGAGTTCCCGATCAAGCGCCTGAAAATGGGCGTGCCGCAGCTCGACGAGATGCTCGGCGGCGGTTTGCCCCGAGGCTACTCCTTGCTGGTGGCCGGCCCCTCGGGCTCGGGCAAAAGCATTCTGGCAGCCACTTTCCTGGCCGAAGGCGCGCGCAATGGTGAAACCGGCGTGATCGCTGTGTTCGAACAACGGCCAAATCATTCGCAGAACACCACCCTTGCGGCGCTGATCCAGAGCGGTCAGGTCGGCCTGGTGGACAGTCGCGCGCCGGATCTGTCCATCGACGAGATCGTGCAGTTGCTGCTGAGCGAGATCAGCCGCCTGAAAGCGACCCGCGTGGTCATCGATTCGCTGTCGGGCTTCGAATTGGCCCTCGCCCCAACCTTTCGCGAAGACTTCCGCGAGTCGTTGTCGCGCATGGTCACCGCCCTGACCAGCATCGGGGTCAGTGTACTGCTGACCTCGGAGCTGGAGGACCGCTACACCGACCTGCGTTTCAGTCCTTACGGCACGGCGTTTCTCACTGACGCAATCATCGTCCAGCGCTACATCGAAGTGCAGAGCCGCTTGCTGCGTATCATGGCGGTCGTCAAGGTTCGGGCCAGCACCCACTCCGATGAGCTGCGCCTGTACCGCATCGACGATAACGGCCTGCAAATCGGCGAAATGCTGCCGGATCAGGAAGGCTTGCTCGGCGGGCGGCCTACCCGGCGGCTGTCGAGCAAAGACAGGGAATGAGCCAAAACCATGACTGAGGCCAATGGCAAGAACGAGCAAGCGATGGCCACGGCCGCTCGCGAACTGTTTCTGCTCGGCCAGAAAACCGTCGATGCGCGTGCGACGCTGGCAGCACTGAACAAGGAACTGAGCGACGCCAACATCCAGCGCGCCGATAACCAGCAAATAGAGCAACTGATCGAGGCCAATCAGCAATTGGTCCTGGCAATTCTGCTGGCGCAGTCCGATGCGGAAAAACCCCAGCGCTCAGCCGATGAACAGCAGCGCTACCTGGAGATGCGCGAGACCAACGAACAACTGGTGTTGGCCGTTCTGAGTGCGCAACATTTGCAGGCATCGGCCGAACACAGCCTGGCACAGCAACGCAACATCCTCACGCTGGTGGCCCACGAACTGCGTAACCCGCTGACTCCGATCAGCATGATCGCGAGCCGACTGGTCCGCGTGCCAAGTGAAGAGCTGCCGCGCATGCAGGCCCTGATCGAAGGTCAGGTGCAACACATGTCGCGCCTGGTCGACGACCTGCTCGATGTCTCCCGCGCCAGCACCGGCAAGCTGCGCCTGGATTGCCGCATCGTCGACATGGTGCAGATCATTCAGGACGCCATCGCCGTGTGCAGCCCGTTGATGATCGCGCAACAACTGCATTTCACCGCGCAGCTGCCGAAGTGCGCGCTGGCTGTGAACGGCGATCCGGTACGACTCACGCAGATTCTCGGCAATCTACTGGGCAATGCCGCCAAGTACACACCCGCCGGCGGCACGGTCACGCTGTCGGTCACCACCGAGGCCGAGCTGCTGGAAATCAGCATTTGCGATACCGGCATCGGCATTTCCACCAAGGCATTGCCGTTTATTTTCGAGCCGTTTGTTCAGGACGTGCATGCGGTCGGATTCAATGGCGCCGGTCTGGGCATTGGCCTGACGGTGGTGCGTGAGCTGGTTGAAGCCCACGGCGGCACGGTCATCGGCACGAGTGACGGCGACCTCAAGGGCAGTACGTTCATCGTGACGTTGCCGCTCGCGGTTTGAACGTTCCCTCACGCTGAAGCTGGGGCGTCAGGTTGACTCATTCGTCGGGCAATAAAAAACCGCCATTCCTTCGCAGGATTGGCGGTTTTTTCACACAGGGGGAGCTGTTTACGTTGCGACGTGCGGCTGTGCACGCTGCGCGAGCTGTTCATGCTTTTGCAGCACCGGCATCTCCAGCCGCGCTCGCCCGTAGAACGCCAGCGCCGTCAGCAAGCACGCCAGCCACACGAAGATCCCCGCCCACAAGGTGTGGGACATGTAGTGCCAGCCTTGCAGCACCCGCGTTGTACCGTAGACGAATCCGAGCAGCAATGCGCCGTACATCAGCGCCTTGGAATAGCGCCAGCGGTAGCGGCGCGCGACGAAGTACAGCGCGAGCATGGTGAAGCCGCCTGAAGCATGGCCGCCCGGCCAGCAACGACCATCACCGGCTTCCCTGAACAGCTGGAAGTTGTTGTACCACTCCATGTGGGCAATTTTCCCGCCGTAGATGGTCGTTTCAATCGGGCAGTACACGCTGGTGTGCGACTTGAGGAAGTGAATCACGCCGGTGCAGATGGCAAACGCGAAGACCACAAACAGGAAGTCACGCCGATGGTTGTAGGCAAACCGCAGCACAGGGGCCGCTTTGCAGCGCTCCAGGAAGCTGACGAAACGCGGATATTTCTGCGTGTTGATCAGCGGCCAGACAAACGACAGGATCGCGCCGATCAAGGCAATCTCGGCAGTCCAGTTCGGAATGATCCGCGCCCATTTATGGGTCAGCTTTTCGAAGAAGCGAACCTGGTCCAGCGGGAAGGTTTGGGTGACCGGATCAAACAGAAGGTTACTGAAAGCGATGTCGATTTTGGTCATGTCGAACATCAGGAAAACCACGGCTGCGCAGAGCAACGGGATACCGAAGTTCGCCCAGTAAAAGCGAGAGCGGGTAGAAGTCAGCATTGTGTGTCCTGATTCAGAAGAAAAACTCACTCGGTGCTTACCGAGCGCCAATCGGAGGCTTCAATGAAGCCCAGCATGCGCGGTGCCTGCTGTGATTGGGCGGAGATAAACAAAGAAGCGCCATAGCCTAACGTAGATGTCGGCAACTTGAGGTCTTTTTCGAGCTGATCCATGCATTCGCTGTGGGTTACAAGAATCAGATTGCGGCCCGCCACCTTGTGCGAAAGGGCATCGCGCAACATTGTGCCCTTGCAACTGATCAACCAGTCTTCGCCCACACCGACCTTGTTGAACATGTAGGTGGCCGTCTGCGCGGTACGAATCATGGGGCTGTTGTAAATATCAGCCTTGCTCAGCCCCATCTGCTGGAACTGTGCACCGACACTCACCGCCACGCTGCGCGAACGCTCGGTGATGCCGTCATTACCGCTCAGGCACGGGGCTGTCGAGTGATCGCAGCGCTCGACGTGGCGCACCAGCACGATCACATTACCTTTGGCCCAATCGGCAGCCAACGCTCGCGCGCCCACGACATTACCGTGCGCCAGATCCGGCACAGCGGCAGGCTGCAATAGCCAAATCGTCAACGGAATCACCAGCAGCGCGGCGGCCAGCACCACGATGGCATTTCGATAACGACTTAAACGGCCCAGTTTAATTGAGCGTTTTATCCCGGCCAGACTCAGTCTCAATTCCACATCAGGCCGCCTCGCCGGCATGCATCACTGTCATCAAAATCGACAAAGCTAAACAGGCGCGCGTCGGTGAACAGTGAAACCTTTGTGAAAAAAAGCTTAAGACTCAAAAAAGCTCGTTACTGAATCCGCCTACAAAAACCTTTCAGCTCTCGCGATTGCTGCCGATACAGTCCTGCTACACCCCTTGCTGGCGCCTAAAAACAACAATCTTCCAGCCAACCGACGATCAAAAGCGCAACGTTCCTGGAGGAATTTGATGAATAGCTGGTTCGGCAACATCAGCGTGAACATGAAACTGGGCCTGGGATTCGGTCTGGTCCTGGCATTGACCTGCGTGCTGGCCCTGACCGGCTGGACCAGCCTGGGCGGACTGATTGACCGCAGCAACTGGATGAGCGACATCACCCAGCTCAACGCCGGCCTGACCAAGCTTCGGGTGGTTCGCCTGCAATACATGCTGACCAACGGCGATGAAACCGCCGCTCAGACCGTTCAGACCACCCTCGACGCCTTTTCCGCTCAGCAACAATCGCTGCTGTCGACCTTCAAGAGCCCGGAAAACCTCAAGCTGCTCAAAGAGCAAGGCACCTACATCGACGCTTACAAGACGTCGCTGAATAAAATGCGCAGCGCCTACCGCACCGGCAACAGCGCCCGCGACGCCATGGGCGCCAACGCTGCAACCGCCGGCACGCTGATCGAAGCCATCAACACGGCTGTGCAGCAGATGCCCCTGAGTGATCAGCGCTTTGAACAATTCCAGGCCATCACCGCTGCCAAGGAAGCGTTCATCCTGGCCCGCTACGAGGTTCGCGGTTACACCGCCAGCTCCAACGCCGAGACCGAACAAAAAGCCATCAACCAACTGGACGCAGCCATTGCCAGTCTCAAACAGCTCAACGTGCATTTTGCCGACACCCAGCAAGATGCGCTGCGTCAGCTGGAAACCGCACTGAGCAACTACCGCAGCGCATTGCAGGCTTATAAAGCGGCCAATTCCGACGCCGTGCAGGCACGCAAGGAAATGACCGATCAGGGCGCCGCTATCGTGACCCTGAGCGATCAGCTGTATCAGATCCAGCTCGATCGCCGCGACGCCGAAAGCGCCCAGGCGCGCACCTTGCAGCTGATCAGCACGCTGCTTGCGCTGTTGGTGGGCATCATTGCGGCGGTGATCATTACCCGTCAGATCACCGGTCCGTTGCGCGACACCCTGGCCGTGGTCGAACGCATCGCCAGTGGCGATCTGTCCCACGACGTCAAGGTGACTCGCCGCGACGAACTGGGCGTGTTGCAGCAAGGTATCGCGCGCATGGGCGTGACCTTGCGTGACTTGATCAGCGGCATCCGCGACGGCGTCACCCAGATCGCCAGCGCCGCTGAGGAACTGTCTGCCGTTACCGAGCAAACCAGCGCCGGGGTCAACAGCCAGAAGATCGAGACCGATCAAGTGGCCACGGCCATGCACGAGATGACCGCGACCGTGCAGGAAGTCGCGCGCAACGCCGAACAAGCGTCCCAGGCCGCAGCCGCCGCTGACGGCGAAGCTCGCGAAGGCGACAAGGTTGTCAATGAAGCCATCGCCCAGATCGAACGTCTGGCCACCGAAGTGGCGCGGTCAACCGAAGCCATGAGCGTGCTGCAACAGGAAAGCGACAAGATCGGCAGCGTCATGGACGTGATCAAAGCCGTGGCCGAACAGACCAATCTGCTGGCACTTAACGCCGCGATCGAAGCGGCGCGTGCCGGTGAAGCCGGTCGTGGTTTTGCGGTGGTGGCTGACGAAGTCCGGGGCCTGGCTCAGCGCACACAAAAATCCACTGAAGAAATCGAAGGTCTGGTGGCCGGTCTGCAGAACGGCACCCAACAAGTGTCGACGGTGATGAACAACAGCCGCGCCCTCACCGACAGCAGCGTCGCCCTGACCCGCAAGGCCGGTGTGTCACTGGAAAACATCACCCGCACGGTGTCCAACATCCAGTCGATGAACCAGCAGATCGCCGCCGCAGCCGAACAGCAAAGCGCCGTGGCTGAAGAAATCAGCCGCAGCATCATCAACGTGCGCGACGTGTCGGAACAGACCGCCGCAGCCAGCGACGAAACCGCTGCATCCAGTGTTGAACTGGCGCGGCTGGGTAGCCAGTTGCAGCAGATGGTGAGTCACTTCCGGGTCTAATGTTCAGTCAGCGGTGAACGACAGATCCCATCGCGGGCAAGCCCGCTCCCACAAGAATTGCTTAAAACTTGTGGGAGCGGGCTTGCCCGCGATTGTTATCTATCCGTCACCAAAAGTGCTCAGGCCTGCCACGGATTGATCACCTCTATGCCGGGGAATTCAAAGTCCCGGACATTACGGGTGGCAATAGGAGCTCCGTGGCTTCGGCAGATGGCGGCAATCTGCGCATCAGCCATCGACGCCGTTCGACCGCTAGCTTCACAGCCGGCTACCAACGTCGAGTACTCCACGGCGGCGTGGGCGTCAAAAGGCAAAATTCTTCCGGCAAAGTCCTCTTCAAACATCGCCATGGCATGAGCTTCAAGCTTCTGTTTGCGCTTGCCAAACGGGAGCCGGGCGATGCCATGGAGAATTTCTGCCACGGTGACAGCACTGATAGCCAATTCCATCGCTGGCTGTGCATCAACCCAGGCAAGCACTTGTGTATTGGGCTCAACCCGCATGAACTCTGAAAGAATATTGGTATCGAGCACTATCATTCCGAGAAATCCACCGCGGTCGCTTTCTCCTGGCGAGAAGGAAGATCAAGCTCAACCCCTCCACTGTCGCTGAACCTGTTACGGATTCGACTGCCGAGCCCCCCCGCACGGCCTACCGTTGCCAAGGCTCTACCAAGAATCAATCGAGCCTCTTCTTCCATGGAATGCCCATTGTGGGCAGCGGCTATACGCAACTGCTCCTTAATCTGATCATCCAGGTTTCTAATCGTAATGCTGGCCATGATGCCTCCCGCAATCAATGAAATCATTGATTGAGGCTAACACAACTCGCACCACTAAAAATGTTGAGCTGCTGGACGGCCTTACGCACTGATCGCATTGGTAAACACCAACCGATTGCCGAACGGGTCGGCGATGGTCATGTCCTGGCTGCCCCATGGCATGGCCTGAATCTGCGGGTTCGAGAACGTGTATGCCTTGGCCAGCAGTTGCTGCTGAAACGCTTCCAGTTCATCCGTCTCGATGCGCAGCGCCGAGCCTGGCGTGCTGTCGCCGTGGTGTTCGGACAGGTGCAGCACGCATTCGCCACGGGATACTTGCAGGTACAACGGCAAATTCGGCTCGAATCGGTGCTGCCAGTCAACCGAGAAACCCAGGAAGTCGACGTAGAACTCCAATGCCTTGGTTTCATCGAAGATCCGCAGGATCGGGGTGGTTTTGCCGAAGCTCATGAAGTTGCTCCCAGACTGGAAAGGCCCAGAGTGTCGCTGGGCAAGTATCAGCGCTTCGGCTTGGCGATGGCTTTCTTTAATCGCAATGTGCCATCACCGTGATGCATTTCAAAGAAACCCGTCACGCAAATCCCCTTCCCGCGCCAGAAACCGCCCTTCCCTTCTACCGTTTGCCTGCCCCTCGCTGTAACTCAACACGCCGTTGATCCATACGCCATCAATCCCTTCCGCCGCCCGTTGCGGATCATTGAAGTCCGCCACATCACGAATGGTCACCGGGTCAAACAACACCAGGTCGGCCCAATGCCCTTCACGGATTTCACCCCGCCCCTTCAAGCCAAATCGCGCGGCCGACAACCCGGTCATTTTGTGCACGGCGGTATGCAGCGGAAACAGCCCGACATCGCGGCTGAAATGTCCGAGCACGCGTGGGAATGCGCCCCATAAGCGTGGATGCGGAAACGGGTCTTCCGGCAATCCGTCAGACCCGACCATCGACAGTGGATGTGCGAGGATTCTTCGTACATCGGCCTCGTCCATCCCGTAATACACCGCACCGGCCGGTTGCAGTCGGCGGGCGGCTTCGAGCAACGGCACGTCCCATTCGGCGGCGATGTCCATCAAGTCGCGGCCGCCCAGTTCCGGGTGCGGCGTGGACCAGGTGATGGTGATGCGATGGGCATCGGTGACTTGCTTGAGGTCCAGGGTCGAAGAGCTCGCCGCGTAGGGGTAACAATCGCAGCCCACCGGGTGGGTTTTTGCGGCGCGTTCAAGGGACGCCAACAGTTGCGGGCTGCGTCCCCAGTTACCGGCACCAGCGCATTTGAGGTGGGAAATGATCACCGGGGATTTGGCATGACGGCCAATCTGGAAGGCCTCGTCCATGGCTTCCAGCACCGGTTCGAATTCGCTGCGCAAATGGGTGGTGTAGACCGCGCCGAACGCGCTCAGCTCTTCGGTCAGTTGCATCACTTCATCCGTGGATGCCGAAAAGGCGTTGGCATAGGCCAGGCCAGTGGACAAGCCCAGCGCGCCGGCTTCGAGGCTCTCGCGCAGTTGCTCGCGCATCGCTGCGGTTTCATCCGGCGTGGCGGTGCGCATCAGGTCGTCAAGATGATTGCTGCGCAGCGCCGTGTGCCCGACCAGTGCAGCGACGTTCAGCGTGGTGTTCGCCGCCTCGACTGCCGCGCGGTAGTCGCTGAACTTCGGATAAACGAAGGCCGCCGAGGTCCCGAGCAAGTTCATTGGGTCCGGCGGATCACCGCGCAAACTCACGGGCGAAGCACTGATCCCGCAATTGCCGACAATCACCGTCGTCACGCCCTGGCTGAGCTTGGGCAGCATCTGTGGCTGGCGGATCACCACGGTGTCGTCGTGGGTGTGCACATCAATGAAACCCGGCGCCAGCACCCGTCCGGCGGCATCGATTTCTTCGGTGGCAGTGGCCTCGTGCAAGTCGCCGATGCGCTCGATGCGGCCGTTCAGAATCGCCACGTCGGCGGGATATCCGGGGGCGTTGCTGCCGTCGATGATCAGGGCGTTGCGAATCAGCGTGTCGTACATCATGTCAGTCTCCCAACGGCAAGTGATCGTCGCCGCCGCGGTAATCGTCCAGGGCGAGTTTTATCCGCCGCAGACGTTCTTGATTGTCTTCAGGATTGGCCAGCGCCAACTCGGTGGCGAGCACGTCGATGGCCAGCAGCATGCCGTAGCGCGCCGCCGTGGGTTTGTAGATAAACGAGGTTTCAACGCCTTGCAGCGGCAGCAGCACATCGGCCAATTGCGCCAGCGGCGAATCGGCACGGGTGATGGCGACAATGCGCGCGCCATAGTTGCGGGCCAGTTCGACGGCCTCGATCAGTTCGGGGGTGATGCCGGTCAACGAGCAGGCAATCACCGCGCGTTCGGCATCGAGGCTGGCGGCGGTGATGCGCATCATCACCGGATCGTGGCACACCGCAATCGGGTAGCCGAATCGCACCAGCCGCACTTGCAGTTCGTCGCTGCACAAGGTCGAGCAACCGCCCATGCCGAACGCATGAATCATCCGCGCCTTGCCCAACAGTTTCACCGCATCGGCGAAGCGCGACTCGTCGAATGCCGACAAATGCTGACGCAGCGTCGATTCGATATCGCCGACGATCTGCCCATAAAACGCCGACTGCTCGGGCTTGCCCGCCGGGTCGAGAAAGCGACTGCCAACGCCGCTGGCCTGAGCCAGTTGCAGGCGTAAGTCGCGCAAGTCGCGGCAGCCCACCGTACGGGCAAAACGCGACAGCGTGGCAGTGCTGACTTCCGCCCTCAGCGCCAGCTCATCGAGGCTGGCGGCGGAAGCAAATCCCACGTCGTCGAGCATCAGTCGTGCGATGCGTCCTTCGCCGGCACTGAAGGAATCCTGACGGGCGCGGATCTGGTAGAGGATGTCCATGGCGAGCGGCTCCGACTAAATCAGGTAGGAAAGACCCACGGTCAGCGCGAACGCCACCACCGAGATAATGGTTTCGAGCACGGTCCAGGTCTTGAAGGTCTGGGCGACGGTCATGTTGAAGTATTCCTTGATCAACCAGAAACCGCCGTCATTGACGTGGGAAAAGATAACCGACCCCGCGCCCGTCGCCAGCACCAAGAGCTCCGGGTGCGGATAACCCAGACCAATGGCCACCGGCGCGACAATCCCCGAGGCGGTGGTCATCGCGACCGTGGCTGAGCCGGTGGCGATGCGCATCAGCGCGGCGAACAGCCAGCCCATGAT
>Ga0157371_10000940_pt1 | contig 32525 bp, 37 predicted proteins | sample C45metaG_FD_113462 | JGI IMG/M metagenome (GOLD analysis project Ga0157371, IMG submission 113462) | Corn rhizosphere microbial communities from Kellogg Biological Station, Michigan, USA - C4-5 metaG | ecosystem: Host-associated > Plants > Roots > Rhizosphere > Soil | place: USA: Michigan... | reverse complement strand
GTCCTCACGTAATCAATAAGGCCTGACGGCCAACACCTGTATAAGTAGCCAGTATTATTCCACAGCGCTCGAGGATCGCCTACCCCTGATTTGCGATTTCTGCCGCAGCATGTTGCAGCAACCCCTCTAGCGCGGCCTTCACCGTTTGTCGGCGGACCTCATCGCGATTTCCCGGAAAGTGCCGGCACTCGGTGGTCAGCGTCTCTCCCGCCCCCCAGGCCAGCCACACAGTGCCCACAGGCTTCTGCGCAGAACCGCCATCCGGCCCGGCGATACCGCTGACCGCCACGGCAAAATGCGCATGACTCCTGGCCTGTGCCCCCCGGACCATGGCCTCGACCACTTCACGACTGACAGCGCCGACCGAATTGAACAAATCGGCCGGTACATTCAATTGCAGGGTCTTCTGGCGATTGGAATAGGTGACATAACCGGCCTCGAACCAGGCCGAACTGCCAGGGATCCGCGTGATCGCCTCGGCGATGCCTCCCCCGGTGCAGGACTCCGCGGTGGTGACGTGGGCATTCAGAACCTGCAAACGCCTGCCGAGTTCAGCGGCAAGCTGGGTGATTTCTTTCACAATCCTCTCCTGATGGGGCTGGCGTGTGCTTACCGTACACCAGGCGAGGTGGCTTGCAAGTGACAGGCTGTCAGATCGGAATCAGAGTTGAGTACTCTTGGACCGGTCTATCTCCCTTGCGCAGCTTCGACAATCACGCGCGGCCTCCAGAACCACTGATAGAGGCACGTCACTTGGTGATCAGCATGTCAATGGTGCTGGTATCGCAAGAGTAATTGGCCTTCTTGTCCAGGACAAAATAGATGGACGACAACTTGCTGACAGGCACCTTGCTTACCGAAAAAACAGCTCCCGTACCTCTGGCCAAGCTACCCGACTGAAGAACCGAGTCATCCAAATTCAGGGACCAGGCAACCCCATCGCCACAGCTGTCGTGAATGCTGTTGACACGCCCGAGAACATTTACCTCACCAACGACCGGGCTGCTCCAGCGGATAACCGTCTGGCTATTTTTCCCGGGGTGAAACGCCACATTGCCCGGAGCGATAACAAAACTGCCGTTTCCAGTGAATGTATAAGTCTTGAAGTGGACCGATACGTGAGCCCCCGATACCGGATCCTGCCAACAGGTCACAGGTTGAGCAGTGCAGTCGTCCGCCTTGAAGAAAGGTAGCAACGTATAGTTTTCAGGCTTATTCACCCCTGATGTGTTCTGCATGAATGTCCAGGGCGAGTTCGCCACGACGCTCTCCTTGGCCAGCATTACATCCCTTGCCAGGTTCCACGACATGGCCGTCTCTGCACTCACATTGAGGGAAATCCCGATCAGTGCAAACAAGCTCATCAGCAAGATGTTTTTAGTATTCTGCATAACTTCTCCAGTAGTTCTCATTCCGAGCGTACATGCTCATTTTTCAAACAAAGCCGTGCGCATTCGGCAATCCTGAAACGGCCAAATAAGGCGAACTTCATATAAATCCCCAAGTACCCGAGGCCATAAGCCAATGTCCTGCATCGCTGATGCGATAGCACTTTTACTGGCTGTCACAGGCCGTCACCTTGTCACTCCTCCCTTCCACCTGGATGCAACCCAACCCGGCCGGCTCCAGTGGAGCCGGAGAGTTGATCGACAACCTGCTCTCAGGGCTGCAGCAACATCTCCGTAGTGCTGCGCAGCACAGCCTGGGATTCGCGCACCCACCGCTGCAACGCCTTCAATTGCTCGGCATTGGCGTGGCATTCGCTGTAGTTGTCGACGACGCTGGCGGCGACGGTAGAGAGTGCAAGGCCCGAGGCGGCGCCATCAGTGACGCTGGGGCCTCCGGCCACGGGCAGGTTGGCGGCGCCGGCGTCGTGCACCCGGACAAAACCAGCAGGCACAACGCAGGATCTATCAGCCGCTTTCGAAACATAGACAGGAACCTCCTTGGTGATGGTGGCGCCCGCCTGATAGACCTTGACGATACGGTCGACGTACTCGACCACCACCTTTTCCCTGACCGTGCCCAGGGCCCGGCCTTGTTCAAAGGATTGTTTGAGACGAGCCTCATCGAGGCGTTGGTTGTTACTGCGCTCACTGCCGGCACCGCTGACGTAGCCGAGTGCATAAAGCAACCCGGCCGCCACAGCGATGGCCAGCCAGCCACGGATATTCATCAGCCCTCCTGAGGCGGGCAGGAAATGAGTCACCCAGCCTGCCAAAAAAACCTGTAGCCGCTGCCGCAGGCTGCGAAAAGGTCCGCAGGACCTTCAGACGGCAGCCCTCACACCACCGGCGAACACAGCACCGCCCGCGCCCTGGCCCAGAGTTGCAGGCGGTCCTGCAAGCCATTCAGGCCCCCATTGATCCGCCGGGTAATGCTGTTGAACTCATCGCGATCAGCCAGGGCATTGAGCCCACCGCGCTCCCAGAACCAGGCCGCCGACTCGGCGGCCCATTGCGCTTGCTCCAGCAGCTCCGGCAACTCCAGCAGGCGCTCATCGCCAAACAGCCCGAGGCTGCACTGGTGATAGTTGCTGCGCCCGGTGATCTGGATCAGCCCGCGCCCGCGATACCGCTGGCCGTCGCCATCCGCCTCGGGGGTATTGCCCAGGCGCGCGGCGAGAGAGCCCGTGTCGTACTTGCTCAGGTATTGATCACTGCCCAATTCGCGTACGTATTGCAGCTGCCCGGATTCGTGTCCGATCTGAGCCAGAAAGGCCGCCTGGCGCTTCGGCGTATCGATCTGCCGCTTGGCCATGGCGGTGTTGAGTGGAGAAACAAAAACGCCCGCTTGGCGGCGGGCGTTAGGCATGATTTGCAGCAGTTGTTCTTCGGTTATTGGCATGGTCAGTGTTTGAAGGTCGGATAAGAAAACGCCCCGGCGGTACGGGGCGTTTATTCAGTTTGTTCAGTAACCCAGGATGGCGCGACAGGGCGGTACTGAGAGTCGGGGAAGTGCGGCGATTGCGGCCAGTCACGCAAGGCCTGCATGTACACAAGCAGTTGCTTGAACTGTGCACTGGCAAGCGTTGTAGGTACTTCGATCTCCAACTGATCGCGGTGCCGCTCACGCAACCACCTCACCGAATCCAGTGCTGAATCACGCCAGACACGCTCTCCTACCGATACAGGTGACGGCGCCGTCGCACTTTCTATGTGGAGCCGAACTTCCTCTTCGGACATCGGGATCAACTGGCTGGATATGAAATGCGCGGGGGCATCGTCATCGTAAGCATGGACACGGTTTGTCTCGGGATTATGGAAATACTTCATGCACGTAACTCCGACCAAACTGGATTGACTGGACTACCAAAAGTTACTGAGTAAGTTGCTCCGACCGGCACCACGAACGATGCGTGATAGGCAGAAGTTGCCACGGCCACACCACCGCAAGTTGCAGTAACCGCACCGGTCGTAATAGATGCCTGAACTTGAATCGGGCGCCCCGTAGTATTGGTGTAGACAGTGCCTGAAACGCGACTGGCCGTAACATTCTGCCAGGCCTGTCCATCACCCAAGCCCCGAGGTCGGGCCTCTAACGCTGAAACGTTTGCAGCCAGACCGGAAATGTCGATATTCCCCTGATTGACGGGGGCATTCCAAGCCTTGATGCACCACATGACAGCCAAGTTGCGCGGCCGGGTTTCAGAATCCCCCGCGTTCGCCCCGGTGCCAGGATCCTTTACTCCAGTAATTCCTGTATCGCCCCAGGGTTTTGCGTAGTTGTGGGTGCCTGTTCCCGTACCATCTCGCCAAGCCCAATAATTCATAGGGTGTTGGTGACTGCCTACTGCATGGGCTTGATATGACCCAAGCGCCCGCCCAACATCCACCCCACGTCCATGATCCCAGCCCCGCAGGAATTCACCCCGCGACTCAGGCAAGCGGAAGTTACCCGCCCCCTCACCCCCGGTATTGAACGTAGTCCCCAGGTAAGCCGCCAGGTCCGGATAGGTCGCAGCACTCTGCACACTGCCATCCACCTCCAGGAATCCGGCCGGCACCGTGCCCTTGGGAAACGGCACCATCGCCCCCACCGGCAAGGCCGACATGTTCTTCAACAGCGCCTCGATCTCCGCTTTGGTATAGGTCACCGACTTGGTATAGGCATCGGTGATCCCGTACTCGGCCAGGGTGGTGCGGATCTTCTCCGGTGGGATCGAATCACGCACGATCGCCTTGATCGCCGCCAGCAACTGGTCATGCTCGGCCTCGGCCGGCTCTTCCCCTCCTGCACGAATCACGTTGAGCAATTCGTCGGTCACTGCATTACCCCAATCGGAAGAAATCAGTGAGCCGACTTGGCCCGTGACGGGGTTCTCATCGACAAACTTTCCGTTCAACAGCCCTACGCTGGGAACACTTTTCGGATAGTCCACGTATTCCTGTCCTCTCTAGTCATAGTTGATGTACACCTGTGTATGCGCCGGTGTACTGCGATGGATAAGGCACTCCAGGGCGCTGCCCGGGTTCATGCCAAAACGTTCGCCCCAATAGCTGGCGCCGAAGCGCCGGCCCAGTTGCAGGCGGCCGCCGGTATTGAGGGTCCACATGAAGTTCGCCCGCCAGGTGCCGAAATGCGCGTGACCAAAGCGTGAGCGGCCCATGCGCGGGGTACTCAGCTCAGTGACGCTGGCATTGGGATAGCCCTGGCTGCGGGCGATTTCGACGAAGTAGGCGGCGCGCTGGTTGCCCACCGCCAACAGACGACGGCGCACGGCCAGGCGCCGGTCTTCGAACAGCGGGGTCAGCCCCAGGCAGGGGTCGGGCAGGTCCATGACCTTTTCCCAATCCGTCACCAGTTCGCTGACGCTGGCCGGGTCCATTTCGTTTTGCAGGTCCACGGCCCGGGCGTCGATGCGCGCCAGCTCCTGGGAGATGCCCTGCAACACCCGTTCAAGCTCCGGCACCCGTTCCGGGTCCCAGGCCGGGCCGCTGGGCAGCAGGCTGCGCAACTGGCCCTGGTACTGGGCGGCGCTTCTTATTGCAGCCATTGGCAACCTCCAAATACCAGCAGTTGGTTGCTGCTTGCCGGCACATCGGCCAGCGGCGCCAGCAGGCGGTGATCCTGTTCACCGGTGGCGCTGCTGATGGCCTCGCGGATGTGGCTCAAGAGCAGGGTTTCTCCCAGGCCGGCCTCGCGGCTGTGCAGGTCGCGCAGTTGGTCCTCGACCGCGGCCCGCACCGCACTGGTGTCGGGGGTCAGGCGCACCTGGTAGATCACCGGCTGTATCACTGGCGCCAGCACATGCACCTCGGCGGTTACCGGGCGCAAGGGCTCGATATAGGCCAGAACCCGCGCCAGCTGCTCGGCATTGGGAATCGGTTGCAGGTCGTCGTCACGCATGACGAACAAGCCCACGGTGCCCGGCCCCAGGTAATTGCGCCGGCACCATGCACGGGTGATGCCCGGGCACTCCATGGCCCAGGTTTCGTAGTCGTCCGCCGAGCCGCCATGGGGAATGATCCGATAGGAACGGATCACCCGCGAGCGCAGGGATTCGAGGCTTTCCCGGGCCACGCCACCGCTCAGGCCCGGGGCCAGGACGGTGAACGAGTTGCTGATGCCCTGCACCGGCTGCACCGCGGTCAGCTCCAGGCCGGCATCGGCATTGCCCAGGGTACCGCCGTCGACGGCCTGGATCGTGGTGCTGTTGAGGCCTGCGCTGGTGGTTCGCGCGGCGGTCACTGTGTAGCTGCGACCGTCGCTGCTTTGCAACAGAGTGCCGAGATCCAGCACGGCACCGGCTGCCGCGTTGAAACTGACGCTGCCACTGGCCGCCTGGGCAGCCTTGCGCGGCTGGTTCAGGCGCAGCGCGGCGATGCGCTCCAGGGTCGACTCATCGGCCTTGTCCGGAAGGATCTGCTCGGCGATCCAATCCAGGTAGCCATACAGGCCAAAGGCGGCGCCGCTCAGGGTGCGGGCCAGCACTTGGGCATCGGACTGGCGCAGCGAATCGCTGGCCAGGTCGCTTTGGGTGCGCTGAATCAGCACCGGCAGCGAAGGGGTTTCAAACGGCATAGGTCACCTGCCAACTGTGAATGGGGTTGAGGTCCAGACGTTCGCCGTCGGCCAGGATCAGCACCGTGCGCAGGTTCAGGCGCTGGGCATCGAGGCGTTCGCTGAGGATCTCGACAGCGTTGCAATGACCATCGTCGATCAGCCACTGCAGGGCCTCGCGGGCATAGAACTCGGCATCGAGCTGGGTCTGCCGGCTCAGCTTGACCCGGCGCAACAGCCACAGCCGCGAGCCGATACGGTCGTCGGCCACGCTGGGAAAACTGTCGCCCCACCAGCCGTAGCGCTGGTCGTCATCCAGGGCGTCGTCATCGGCGGCGCGGCGCCAGGTGAACAGGCTGATTTCCACAGCCCGGGTCAGGGCGTTCTTCAGGTCATAAGTGGCGAACATGCTTAACCTCCCACCGGCGCGCCGGTCTGCCCCGGGCCGGGTTGCACGCCGCTGTGGACGTGGTTGATCTGGCTGATGCCGGCGGCGACCTGATCGCCCTGGGAGACGATCTTGCCGCTCATGCTCAGGGTCGGGCTGTCGATGATGACGCCGCTGCTGGCGCGGATATTCAAGGTGGCGGTGTCGATGTCGATGACCCGCCCGCGCTTGAAGTGAATCTTGTCGCCCTCGTCGGTGTAGATCGCCACTTCACCGGCGGCCAGGGCCTTGAGGCGATAGCGCCGGTCGGCCACCACCAGCACCACTCCATGGGAGCGATCGCCGCCGAGGAAGGTGGCGATGCCCTCAGCGCCGGCCAGGGGGTTGCTGGTAAAACCGTAAGGCTCGAAATGCTCCATGTCGTCGTTGACCTCGCCGGCGGTGAGGCGCATTTGCAGCGATTGCAATTTGTTGGCCGAATGGGCGAGCACCACGGTGCCCCGCGCCAACAGGCGTGTCAGTAGGCTCATGCTGGGTTCCTTGGGGGGAGAAGAGCCGGCTTGCCGGCGAACAGGGATTGCGCGGTTTCGTGCCGGGTGCCTTCGCCGGCCAGCCGGCTCCTACGGATGGGCGCGGGTTTCAGGTGTTGCCGGGTGTCGGGTTGGCGTCGAAGGTCTGCGGCGGCGCCACCTGCAAGGTGGTGATGGAGCCCTGGTCGGACAGCGACCAGGTGACCTTGGAGATCAGCATGTCCTGGTCGAAACCCAGCACCGGGTCGATGACCCGCACCAACGTGTTGTGTCGCCACAAATCACCATTGCTCTGGCGCCAGCCCTGCACCTGATAGGTGGTGGTCAGCGCCTTGCCGGTGCGGGTGCCGCACTCCCAGTCAGCCCGCTGCTGAGCCAGTTCCGCACTCAGTTGCGCCGCCTCGTTGATCACCGTCACCCGTTTGCGCGAAGCCCGGGCATCGCTGGCCTGGCCGGACACCTCGCAGACCGCAACACCGCTGCTCTGGTCGCTGCCCTTGTGCTGGCCGATCACCCGGTACTCGGAAAACACCGCGGAAAAATCCATCGCTGCATTGGCCGAAAGAATGTTCTTGCCCAGCTCCAGGGCATCGCTGGCGAGCCCGCCGCTGCCCGGTGCCGCCAGCAGCAGGTAGCCGTCGGCGTCATCGGTGGAGAACACCCGGTACAAGGTCAACAAGCGGTCGATGGAGGCAAACACCGTCTCCCCCGGCACAATGCTGTGGGTGTGCAACTTGCTGGTGGGTGCAATCTCGCTGCGCACCCCCACCCCGTAAGAGCCGGCCAGGGCGCGGACGATGCTCAGCACATCCTGCTGGCGCCACTGGCTCGGCCGGTTGATGGCCGCGCAATCCACCAGATCCTGGGTCAGGGAGCTGCCCTGGATGCTCAGGCTGATCTGCCTGCCGTCATAACTGACCGGCGCCTTGTAGACATGCCCGGTGAGCACCAGGTCGCAGCCGATGCGCACCTGGCAGCGAGCGCCCGGGCGGATCCGCACCTGCCCATCCTGCCCCGGCCATTGCCAGGTGATGTTGAGGCTGAAGGTGCGGAACTGGCGCTCCAGGTCCGCCGTGATCTCCACGCTTTTCCAGCCGCTGTAGTCCAGCCCGTCCACCGTCAGGGTGACGATATTTGCCAGTTCGTCCATGGGTCACTCCCGCGCAATCTGCAGATCGGCCGGCGGCAGGAAGCCCGGATGGGCCACCCGGTTGCGCTGTACCACTTCACCGACACGCGTCGCATCGGCAAACCGCTCATAAGCCAGGACCAGCGCCGGCATGCTGCTTTTGGGGCTGAGGCTGACCAGCCGTACCCCGGACGAAGCCACTGCATTGAGGTGGCCCTGCAATTGCTGGCGCAGGGTGTTGAGCGCCTGGTAATGCATCGGGTCGGCCTTGAGCGCGGCTTGCCAGATCACTTCGTTGAGCTGGTCACGCAGGGCCAGTACATCGTCGGCCACCGGCACCTCCAGGCGCTGCACCGGCTGGCTGGCCTGCTGCGCCAGGGGCGGCGTGCTCTTGAGCTTGACCACCGGGGTGGCCACCGGCAAGGCCGACACCAACCGGGCGATCTGCACCAGCAACGCATCCTGGACCAGGTTCGCTACCGCCTCGGCCGCCGCGGTGGTGTCCTTGCCGGTGGTCAGCTTGGGCGCATCGATGCGCCTGGCCGCCTCCACCTGCTGGGAAATATCGGCGAGCATCTGCCGATAGCCGGTACGGGCAAAATCCTTGAGCCCGCGTACATCCTCCAGCAACCCCTTGAACTCCGTGCTCAGCTCCTTGGGTATTTCCTTGACCGCCTTGACCAGGGTGTTGAGGTCGCCATAGAACTCGATCAACGGCTTGAACTCGTGCTCGATGACCGCATACACCTCGGTCAACCCCTTGCGCAGCGCATCCACGCCAATCCGCGCCTGCTTGATCAGGTTGGTGGCGAACTCGAAGCGCAGCACCGCCGCCCCCAGCAAGGTATCGCTGGCCACCAGCACCTGCTGCTGGGTGTTGACCACCGCCGAAGGAAAGCGCAACGGCTGGTCCGGATAGAACTTCAGGCTGAAGGTCACCAGGCCGCCGTCCTGGCGGCTCTGGGTCATCTCGCATTCGCCCACCTTGACCTGCATCCGCCCGAGCCAGGGGTGCACCAGCTCGCCGCTGCCCTCCTCCAGGGCCTTGAGCAGCCTGTCGCGCTGCTCCAGGCAATCGGCGCCGACGATGAAGGCCGTCAGGTCATGGACTTTCGCCTGCTGGCCAAGGCCCTCGAAAAACGGCTGGTCGCGCTGCGGGTACTCATGCAACTGGCCTTTTTGCCCCACCGGGGTTTTCGCCTGGTCGACCCAGAAGGGCACGCCGCGAAAGGATGCGGGCAACAAACGATCACGCCAGTTATCCGCCATGGGAACCTCCTAGGGAAAGTGAGCGATAGCCCAGGGTCGAAGCGATGTTCAAACCCGGTTGATTGGTCGTGGCCTGTTCGGCGCGCAGGCCAGCCGGGGCGTTTTCGAAGCGCAGGGTCAAACCGCCTTCGAGTTGGGTGCGGTTGTTCGCGGCGTTCTGCTGGATCAGCGCACTGGAATTCTGGGTCAGCGAGCTGCCCTGGGTTGCGGCAAAGGGTGATGCCAGCCCGCCTTTACCCTCGGCGTTGATCTGCTTTTGCGCTTCGGTAAAGCCTTCGACCTTGGCGGTGACCGTGGCAATCAGCCCGCCGAAGCCGCCCTCGAACAGCTCCTTGATCGGCACCATCAGCGCTTGAAGCTGGCTCCACAGCCCGGAAAACCAATCGGCGATGGGGGCCCAGTTGGTCATGATCAGCTCCATCGGCGACCAGTCGAACAGGGCCTCGATGGCCTTCCTGATCGAGTCGATACCCGGTTGCAGCTCGGCCCAGATCGAACCGAAGAAGCCCGTGACCGCACCCCAGTTGTTGTAGAGGATCACCAGCGGGGAAAAGTCGAACAGGGTTTGCAGGACTTTCTTGACCCCGTCGATACCCGGTTGCAGCCCCGCCCAGATCGACGCGAAGAAGCCGGTGACTGCCCCCCAGCTCCTGGTGATCATGTCCATCGGCCCCCAGTCGAACAGGCCTTTTAGAAAGGCCATCGCCGGCACTGTCAAGGCCTTGAGGGATTCCCAGATAGAGGCGAATAGCCCCGTCAGCCCTGCCCAGTTATTGATGATCAGTCCCAGAGGCGACCAGGAGAACACCTCCTTGAGGAAGCCGACGATCGAAGCCGTCATCGCCTGGATACTGTCCCAGAGCCCGGCAAAGAACGCCGTGATCGCCCCCCAGTTGCCAATCAGCATGCCCAGGGGCGTCCAGCCAAACAGAGTACTGAGCACCTCCATCGCCTGCGCCGCGAAGCTCTGCACACCTTGCCAGAGGCTGACGAAAAAGGCCGAGATCGGCGTCCAGTTGGCAATGATCACCCCGGCTGCCAGAGCAATGCCCATGGCAATCAACATCACCGGGTTGGCCTTGGCCACCGTGCCCATCAGATCGAGCACCTGGGTCGCCCCGGTCACGGCGGTTTGCATCGCCGAGAAGGCAATGGCGCCCATCGCCAGCCCCTCAACCAGCTTGGGGTTGTCGTCGAGCAGCGTCCCCACACTGTTGAGCATGGGCTCCAGACCGACCACCAGCGCCCCCACCGCCGGCGCCAGGGCGGCATCAATGGCCGAGGACACCTTGGCCATCGACTGACTGAATACATTCATGCCTTTGGCCGCATCAGCCGGCGCGCTGGAGTCGCCGACTTCGGCCAGCTTGCCCTTGAACGCATCGCAGGCCTTGATCCCGTCCAGAAACGGGGTGATCAGGCTGCCGCCCTTGAACAGCCCGCTGATATCCAGCTTGCCCAACCCGGTCTGCTCAAGGTTTTTCTTGAACGAGTCGACCTTGCCTTGAAGGGCGACGAGTTTGGGTGACAGTTGGTCTATGCCGGTCAACAGCACCGACTTCTTCTCTACGGTTTGTGTGTCTGCCATCACTGCACCTGCTGCATCGCATTGATCCGTTGCGCGTGCTCCAGGGATTCGCGGAGCACATCCAGTGGCCTGGCCATCATCTGTTCGGGGTCAACCTTCCAGAACCAGGCCAGGTCATAGGCGACAGCGATCAGGTCGGCGATGGCTGCGATGCCGCACTCATGAAAAAACTCGCCACCGCCCAGCTCAGGGCGTTGAGGTCCACCAGGTCGAGCTGGTTCACCGAGGACGGTGGAATGCCGGCGCAGACCGCGATGTATTTGGCCGCGACGTCCATGTCGAGGCTGACTTCTTCGCTCTTGTCGATCTTGTACGGCAGCGCCTTGATCGCTCGCACTTCCTGCACCGTCGGGCGGCGCAGGCTGAGTTCGGCCAGGGGCTCGCCGTGGGCCTCGATGGGCACCTGCAGCTTCACCGTGTTGCTCATTGCCAGGTCCCCTTCTGCCCTTCGAAGTTCAGCTCGATGCTGGCGTCGTCGCCCTTGGCAATAGGCTCGTCCACCAGGTAGGCACCGGCCAGTACGTAGACCTTGCCGTTGGCGAACTCGCAGGTGACGGTCATGTCGACGCCTTCGATCAGTTGCTTGAGCGGAAAGTCCGGGGTGTGCAGCGCGGTGACTTTGAACGACGGTGTGAGGTCGGTTTCCTTGTAGAAGCCCGGAACCACGGTTTCTCGCTTGACGGCCATCAGTGGTGCTTCGCAGCCGCCGCTGATGGTCAGTTGAGCGCCGTCCACTTTGACGTAGCAGGTGCCCGCTATCAGTTGACCCATGTTGTTTCTCCCAAAAAATAAGCCCGCTCAAGGCGGGCTGAAAAAGCGCAGCGATGCAGGTCCGGCTCAGGCCGCCGCGTCGTACTGCAGGCGGAATTGGTTGAGCAGCGCGAACACCCGCAGGCCGTTGATGTAGTCCGGCGGGAACAGCACGTTGACCCGGCTCGGGTCCTGCACATCGCGTTCGACGATCAGGTGCTCGGCGAACAGCTCGGCGTTCTCCACATGGCCCTCCAGCTCCAGCTTGGCGTACTGGGCAATCAGCTCACCGCGAATGGTGCTCGGGGTGACGATCGGCTGGCCGGCGCCGAAACGAGTGCCGTCGGCAGCCAGCTTGTGGCGCCCGTATTTGCTGGTGATCACGCTTTGCATGCGGCGCACGATGAACGCCGACTGGTGCATGGTTTCGCTGTCCAGGTAGGAGTTGTCGGCCTGGCCGTAGGCGTTCTTCTGGTAGGTGGTGATCGCCCGCTGAATGCGCATGTAGCCGCCTTCGTAGTAGGCGGTGGCGATGCCGTAGCTGAGCAGCGACTGGCGCTCGGTGAGGGTGAAGCGCTCGCTGGCCGGCGCCGGGTCGACGCCCGGCAGGCTGCCGCTCTGGGTCGGGCGGCTGGCATCGGCGGAGATGAACACCGAAGTCCGCGCCGCCAGGGCGGCGGCCTGGACCCACACCGGTTGCGGCACGCCGCCTTCCAGGGCCTGGATGGTGATGTGCTGGTCGTTGCGTGCCTGGCCGGCCGCCACCAGGGTGCCGACGGTGCCGCGCTTGGCGCTGTAGACATGGCCGAACAGCTGCTTGGCCCAGGACCAGCGGCCGGTGTTGTCGTCCATCACCGCTTGCCAGGCATTCAAGCTGGCGGTATCGGTCCAGGGCATGCAGATGAACTCGAACGGCTCGTCGCCCAGGGCGGCCAGCGCCGCGACCTGATCCGGCACGCCGTTGCCACCGGCCATCTTGCCCAGCACCAGGGTCAGGCCCGCCGGGGTTTCTTCGCCATTGCTCTTGCCCAGGCGATTGAGTTGCAGGCTGATGTCATTGCCGCTGTCGCCGGTCCACTTGGCGTTCAGGGTCACAGTGCCCTCGGCCGCGGTGGCGGTCACCGGCAGATCTACTGCAGCGTTGACCTTCAAGGCCAGGGCGCTGGCCGCTTGTGCGGCACTGGCGCCGCTGACGATGGAGGCTTGCACCCGCACCCCACCGACGTACAGATTGAGCAGGCCGGCGGCGCCGGCGCTACCGCTGATCTTCAGCTCGGCCTTGGCCACGCTGCCCTCGGTGCTGTGCAGCGGCAGGCACCAGATCTCGCCCACCGGGTCGGTCTTGCGCCAGGTTTCGTACATCGAAGCGAGCATCGAGCCCTGGCCGCCAATGCTCCTGGCCAGGGCCACGCTGGACACCAGCACCAGTTTGCCGAGATCGTCGCCAGCCTGGTTGTCGTTGACCTGGGCGACGATCAGACGGCGCATGGCCGAGGACGCGCTATTGGCCGCCGAATTGTCCATCTCGGCGTAGAACAGCGGCACACGGATGTCCGCCGGGATATTGCTGAAACCGATCGCCATTATTTGGCTCCTTGAGATTTCGCCGCTTTCACGGCTTTGCTAGTGATATCGCCATCGGCCAGACGTCGGCGCCACCAGGCGCTGTCCGACACTTCACGGCCGGAAGCGGGCAGCAGATCGCCTGCTTCCGGGTCCGGTACGGCGCGGCCGGCGACCGGCAGCACGGTGATGCGTTTGCTCATTGCTTCAGCTCTCCTGAAAAAGTCAGCTCCAGGCGCCCGTCGGGCCCTGGGCGTTGCAGATTGGGGTCCGCCGGATCGATGGCATCGACCTGCACCGTGACCCCGGTCAAGGACGGCAAGCCGTCGAGTTCACGCTCATGCCAGGTTTCCGCCGGCTGGCCGGGCAGGTTGCGCCCCAGCTGGAACTCGGCGAAGAAGCGCAGGCGGTAGAGCAAGCGGGTGGTGTCGAACGACACCAGTTCACCGCCGTCGTATTGGATCGGGTTGTACTCGGCGCCGGGTTTGAAACCGACCAGGGCGCGCCAGAGTTCGGCGCGCAGGTCGTGCAGCGGATTCAGCGCTTTTGCAGGCTCGGCGGCGCCAAGCGCCAGGACCACGTCAAAGCGGTCGCGGATGGTCTGGCGAATGATGTTCTGCCCGGCGCTGGCACTGGCCAGATCGTTGCTGGGCGCCAGATAGGCGACTGGCATTGGCGCACCAACGCCTGAGGCAGAATCGGCATGGGTGCCGACAATGATGCGCCCGGTAAAGCTCGGGCACTGTGCTTGTAGCTGATCGAGAACAGCCGTGAGTTTCATGACAAGGCTCCTGGAACGGGATGAGGCTGCGGTGAGGCTTGTTTCTGCCGGGCATGAAAAAACCCGTCGAGACGGGTTTCGCAAAAGCGCCCTGGAATCACGGCCCCAGGCGTGCTGCAAAATCTGTGGCAGCCAGCTCCAGAGCCCATCCGGCCAGTCACTCCCGCCCGGTCGGCAAGAGCTCATTACTGGCCTTGAGCCCTGACTGCAGCGCAGCCCAGAACTCGGCATTTTCATAGCCCATGGCCCAGACGCTGGTGCCGCCCAGGCCCAACCTGGTCACCAGGGCGGTCTTGGTCTTGATGCTGGCGGCATCGTCGTACCAGAGCACGGGTTGCGCTCGTTCCGGGGTCCATTCCACGCCATCGGCGAAGCTCTTGACCGGGCCCCAGGTGGCATAAGGCGTCGCAGAAGCGGCATCCCGGTGAGTGGCTGCCCGGTGCTCGGCAATGATTTCCTGATAGGCCGACCAGTGCACCCGGTTGCCGATGCTGTAGTCCTGGCCGTATGCGGGCAGCCCCGCCAGGACCTTGCTCGCCGGGACTCGGGAAACGGCGTAACTGAGCAGCGCCTGCTGCCAGTCGAAGCCCGATTCGGGGCCGGGCCAGGCTTCATTGTGAAAGCCGCCGCTGCTCCAGCCCGGCCCGACCTGGTCGTAGGTCATCACCTGGAAGTAGTCCACCGCCGCGCCCAGAGCCTTGTAGTCGTAGCCCTGCAGGTACTCAGGCTCGGTGTCGCTGAGCTTGGGTGGGATGCTGATGATCAGCTTCTTGTTGCCGGCATGCAGGGCGTTGCCCAGGGTTTTGACGAAGGCGCAAAACGCGGCGCGATTCCTGGGTTCGACCTTCTCGAAGTCCAGGTTGATGCCGGCGAATCCGCCCTCTTTGGCCAGCTTGACCAACTGCTTGACGGTGCCGGCGCTCAAGGCCCGGTCGTTGAGGATGGAATGGGAAATAGCCGGGTCGAAGGCGCCGATGTCTTCGTTGTAGTCGGAAACAGTCGGGTACAGCGGCAGGGATTGGCTCTTGGCAAAGCGGATGATGTTCTGCGTGGTTTCGTTCATGCCGTCCTGATGCAGCTTGCCGGTGACGGTCAGGCCGTAGGTGCTGCCCAGGCCGACGGCGGACAGGTTGCGGTGGAACGCCTGCAGATTGCTGTAGGACGCTTCGACCTGGCCGTCGGTATAGGCCAGGACAAAGGGTGCCGCATGGGCGGCAGCGGCCAGCAGCAAGCTGCAACCGGCGATCAAGGTCCGGAGAAAATGCCGGATCGCCAGGGTGATGCCTGGTTTCATGAATACTCCTGTGGGCTGGTTGCCCCGTCAGTGGGAATGGGATCAAGGCTCAAAGCTGCTCGACCCTGAGGGGGTTGCGGGCCTGGGGCGGCTTGCCCTTGGCCTTGGCCTTGCCTTGCTTGCCGCCGTTGCACTGGACCGTGGTCGTCCATCCGGCCTGGGTGAAGAACTGCTCGACCGAGTCCACCAGATAGTCACCGTCGAGCCCGGCCTTGAAGCCCTGGGCATTGATCATTCGCTCGGCGAACAGATCGGTGCGCCCCGCAAGGTCCAGGCGCAGGCTGGCGGTGCTGCGGTTGAAGGCCGCCAGGCGCGCCTTGGCGGCCTGCTCGGCGGCAGACTGGTTCGGGTAGAGGTGGCGGTCGGTGTGCACGGCGGGCGAATCATCCGGCGAACCATCGTTACCCAGGTCGATGACCCGCAACTTTCCGCTCCTGGGGTCCTGGTGCCGGGTCTGCACTGCCTTGTGGGTGCTGCCGTCACTCAGGCGGAACTGGTAGCGGCTGACATCGCCACGCCCGAGGGTGACAACCCCCAGGGCCTTGCCGCTAGCGCTCTGCCCGGCCTGGCGGGGCAACACCAGCAGCTTGCCTTCGGCCACCTTGGCGGTGCAGTCGTATTGCCGGGCCAGGCGGGTGATGAAGTTGAAATCCGACTCGTTGAGCTGATCGATGCGCGGCACCTTGATGGCGAGCGGGCAGACCGGCTGCCATCCATTGCGCGCCGCCAGGTCACGGACGATGAGCTGCAGCGCAACGTTCTCCCAACTGCCGCTGCGGGTGGTCTTGCCACTGCCGCGCATGTCGCTGGCCTTGCCACGGATCTCGAGCGTATCGGGCGGCCCGTTCACCACCACTTCGTCCACGGTGTAGCGCCCCAGGCGAGTCAGCTCCTGGCCGGCGTAACCGAGGAACACTTCAATGCTCGCGCCGCGCCGGGGCAGCGCCACGGCGCCGTCGCGGTCATCGATGCGCAGCTCGAATTCATCCGACTCCAGGCCGGGCTTGTCCGTGGTGCGCAGGCTCAGCAAGCGGTCGTTGATCTGCGCGGTGATGTCCCGGCCATCGGCGACGATGCGAAACGCTGGGGTCATGTACCGTACTCCAGAAAAAGCCAACCCCGTGCTCGACGGGGTTGGGTAAAGGGGTTGGGGCTCAATCCCATAGCTGGACCCTGGCCTCGGCCCGGGCCGGCAGCTCCGGCAGCCGGATCAGCAGCCCGGCGCGAAACGGCTGTACCTCGTCGGCCAACCCCTGGTTGGCGTCCAGCACCGCTTCGACACAGCCGTTGAGGTGGCCGTAATACTGGTAACACAAGGTATCGAGCAGATCCCCGTCAGACGTTCTGCAAGTCGTCGCCATAGCTTACGAACTCCAATGAAAAACCTTGTTTGCGCGGGATACCGCCGGCCAGCAGGTGGCTCTGATCTTCCTCGATGCTGGTCAGGCACCAGGTGCCCAGCACTTCGCCGTAGCCGGTGGTCAGGCTCAGCGGCTGCAAGCGCCGCCCGATGCTGCGCAAGGTCTGCAACTGCCCCAGGCCGCCCTTGAACCCGGGAAACACCGTGCCTTTGAGAGAGATCCGCTCTTCACCCTGGCCCACCGCCTGCTGGGCGACACTGCGGCTCAAGCGCTCCTGACCGGCCCAGCGGAATCCGCTCTGCCGGCGCAGCGCCTCGAAGGCTGCGGTATCGACGTTGAAGTAGTAAGGCTGGGCGCCCGCCCCGAGCGGTTGCAGGATCAACAGGTGCGCGAAGGGCTTCACCGCCTCGGCCGCCGGAGTGGTCTGTTCGGCAAATGCGGCGGTCGGGAAGATGTTGCCCAGGGAAGGACTGATCTGCCCGCCGATCCGATTGATTGCCGCGCCGGCCTTGGCCACCTGTTCCTGCAGGGCGCCAAGACGCTGCTGCATCTGCCCGGCCACGGTCACTGCCTGGCTGTACTTGGCCGCGACTTCCCCCACCACCGACTGCGCCGCACCGATACTGCGCATCGTGCGTTGCAGTTTGGCGCCCAGCGCCGGCCCGACAACGGGCAGGCTTTCAAGCTCCAGGGCGGCGCCGCTGATGTCGCTGATGGCACCGTTCATGGGCCCGAGCATTTCATCAGCACTGCGCCGCCCCGCTTCCGCTGCCGCCACCAGGGAACCCAGCCCCGATTGCAGCTGCTCCATGTAAGCCATGCGATCTCCTTAAACGTGTGCGGCGTCGAACAGCTGGCGAGCGGCAGCCTGGCGGCTGAACTCGTCGAACTGCCAGCGCAGGTGGGGTTCCAGTTCCCGGGCCAGTTGCGCGGGGTCGCGCACATCACCCTGGACCGAGATCGACAAGTAGGGCGCGAAGCTGAACTGCTGCTCGATGACTGGAGGTACCTGGGGTTTGAGCGACTCCGGCGCGGTGATCGTGGCCGGCGCCGCAGCAGACGACGATGGGCTGAGCATCGAGCGCGCCGCCTGCCCCATCAGCGGGGGCGTCTGGCCTTTCTGGAAGGATTTGGCGATATCGCCCATGACCGGCGGGATGTTCTGTCCAGCGTTGCGCATCATCAGCGGACCGGCGGCGGGCAAGTGCTTGAGCGACTCGTCGGAGCCGAACAGCTTTTTACCCAAGGCGCCACCGGCGGCCGAACCGCCCCAGGCACCCAGGGCGCCGCCCACCAGCCCGCCAATCACCGTGCCGATCACCGGCACCACGGAGCCAATGGCCGCCCCTGCTGCTGCACCCGCGGCGGCGCCAGCAAGATTGCCCGCCGCCTCGCCGTAGCCTTCGGCTTTTTCATCCTGGGTCTGGGCATTCAGGTAAGTGTCCGCCACCTGGAAGCCTGCACCGAGCACCGAAAGGATCGCACCGCCCTTGAGCAAGGGCGCGACTCCCTTGGCCAGGGAACCGGCGCCTTTCATTACGGCACTAGAGGTGGCAGCCCCTCTGGCCACTCTCTCCAGGCCGCTGGGCGTCAAAGGGCTCTTGAAGCCTTTGCTGCCCATGCCCCTCGAACGAGGCTCGCGCCTGGGCGTCTTGCGCCCGCCACGGCCCTTGCGGCGTTTTTTGTCCGGGCCGCAATCGAGCATGGGCGCACAACAGTCGATACCGCTCGCAGTGCCACCAGAGGAGCGCTTCGCCATTTTGCGGCCAACCTGCAGTGAACCTCGAGCGACATTCAGCAGGCCCTTGCCAATGGTGTAGACAGCCATCAGCTTTTTCACCGCGACATAAGCGGCGCCCAGGGCAGTCACCCCCAGTACCAATGAGGGTGCCTTCTCCGCCAGTTCGGTCAGCTTGCCGACCACCAGCGTGATGCTTTGGGCCACCAGATCCGTGGCCGGTTGCAGGGCCTTCCCCACGGCAAGCATGCCACCGTCGACCGCCTGCGCGGTTTCCTTCCACAGCTGGGCGGAGGCTTGCCGACGCTCAGCCAGGTTCTTGTCGATAACCCCCGAAGCACTCAACGAGTCCTTCTTCAGTTGCTCGTATTGCTGCCGGCCCTGGGTGTGAGCCAGCAAGGCCGCCTTGATCTGCATATCGGTGAACAGGTCACCGGTACGCAGGGACTCTTCCAGAGCCTCGAGCATGGACTTGGCCTTCGCCGGATCGGTTTCCTTGCTGATCTGCGCCTGGGCCTCGGCCATCTTCGCGGCCTTGGCCGGGTCGATGGCCCTGACATAGCGCATGGCCAGGGCAAAGCTCGCCTCCAGGCTCGACATACCCTTCTGGATACCGGTGTTCAGCGACGCCTGATAATCAATGCCGGCATCTTCGTAAGCCTTGACCGCCTCACTGGAACCGATTTTCTCGATCCAGTTCTGCAGTTGACCGGCGGCCTGATCAGCACCGCCCGCGGTGTTCATCTGCACTTGCAGCATCGAGCCCAGCTGGCTCACCGCATCCATGCCGGTGAGCCCCTCCCCGCTCGCGCTCTCGAGCAGCGCCGGGAGCAAGCGCGCCATGTCGGCGGCCTCGAAATTGCCCGCCTGCCCCTGCAAGGCGATGGCCTCCAGGGCCTGCTCCATGACCTTGGGGTCGCTGATCCCGGCCTTCAGCTCAAGGGCCCGCATCAGGTTCGACGTATCTTCGATACCCGCGCCCTGCCCCACCGCGAACCTGGCCGCAAGCCCCGCGTAACCTTGCGCCTTGTCCAGCGACATGCCCTTGGCAGTCATCTGCCCCACCAGAGCCGCCACCTCGTTGCGGGCCATTCCCGTATTCCGTGAAGTCTGAACGACGCTGCGGCTCAGCTGCGCTTCCTGAGGTTGATTGGCCACACCGGCCTTGATAGCGATGTCACGGATCAGCGCCTGATAGTCGGCATTGATCTTGACCGGAATGGCCAGCTTGCCGACCCCGTCCTTGGCCAAGCCATACGCCGCCTTGAAGTCGGCCTTGCCCTGGTCGATCTGCTGGTGCCCCCGGGCCTGCAGAGCGGAGCCCCGGGCCACCTTACCCAGCGCCTGATATTCCTGACGCAGTTTATGTACCTGCACACCTTGCTGGCGCAGGCCATCACGGCTCTGTTCCAACCGGCGCAACAGCCCGGCGGCAGATGCAGCACCGGTGTCATGGGCCTTTTTCCATTCATCCTGCAGGCGCAGGGTCTGGCCAATGGTCTTTTCCAGTACCCGGGCCTTGCTGCCCTGCTGCTCCAGTTGCTTGATCCGGCCTTCCACCGTCTTGAAGGCGGCGTCCCACGTCGAACTGAGGGCGGTACCCACCACCACCAGCCCTGATTCCAGCTTGTTCGCCATCTGCTTCTCCTGCTCCTTGGGTGACGGGCTCAATCCGTGAGCCACCAGACCATGTCGGAAAACCTCATGGTCATGATTTCCTCGGCGGCGAAATGCAGCTCGCTGGCGAGCCGCTTCGCCGCCATCTTCATCACCGCAGGGTCAAAGCTCGTCGTCTTGCACCAGGCGAAAATAGCCGGCCTGCAGGCGCTGATAGTCCTTGAGCGCCATGCCCTCCAGATCCTTGGCACTGATTTGCGCCAGGCTGGCGAACAGCATCAGTTCGCGCTGTTCATCATCGCCGGCAGCCCCGGAGTTGGCCGCACGCACATCACGCACGGTGGGGGCGCGCAAGGTGACCTTGTCGCAGACCACGCCGTTCATCTCCACCGGCTTGCTAAGGCTGATCACGACGTTTTCCGCGCTCAGGGTCATCCACGCCGGGGTCTTGTTGATTGCTTGAGTCATGCTGGTGGTTTCCTTACAGGCCCAGGGCAGAACGTTGCGCGGCCAGTTGGTCGACGCCGTTGATCACGCGCTTCATGCCCAGGGCATCGATCTCGTAGATCAAGCGACCATCGACTTCCAGCTTGTAGTAGGTCAGGGCCACGTTGTGCTTGACCTCGGCCTTGTCGCCGGATTTCCAATCGCCCATGTCGACTTCCTTGAGCAAGCCGCGCAGGGTCACGATCACCGGCGTGACCTTGCCCTTGAGGCCCTTGAAGGCGCCACGGAACACGCCGTTGAAACCGCTGCCATCGGCCAGGCCGAACATCTTCAGCGACTCGCGGCGCACGCCGGTGGTGGTGAAGCCGGCTTCCTGCTTCTCCATGCCCATGTCCAGCTCGACGGGCACATCCATGCCGCCGACCCGATGCTCCTCGGTCTTGAGGGTCAACTTGGGCAGGGTCAGGCTCGGCACGTCGCCTTGAAAGCTGATGCCATCGACGAACAGGTTCATGTTCGCCAGGGTTTCGGGAATCATTGCCATTGCTGCTGCTCCTTAAGCGGTGTGTTCGAGGACTTCGGTCAGCCACTGGTTGGTGACCTCGACGCGGAAGTTGGGGTTTTCGGCCGGTGGCACGTCGGTGAAGCGGATGTTCCAGTACACCTTGCCCTGCTCCAGCTGGCTGGCAGTGTTGAGTTCGGCGTCGGCGTAGACCTCGAAATTGATGATCGCGCCCTGGTTCTTCAGATCACGCATGAACGCCTGCAGGCCCTCGGTGACGTCCTTGACGTAGGTCGCGGTGATCGAGCGGTCCACTGCCCATTTGTGGCCGTAGAGGATCGCGTCCATGACGATGTCCATGGTCCGTACCCGGGTGACAAAGGCCCACTTCGGATCGCTGGACAGCGTGCGGTTGCCCCACAGGCGGAAACCTTCATCACGAATGATGGTTGTGATGTTGGCGTTGTTCAGCAGGTTGGCGCGGCAGGTTTCATCGCCGTCCAGGAACTCGATGGCACGCGCAGTGCCGGTGATGCCGACAAACTCCTTGTTCGACGGCGAGGCCCAGAAGCCGTACTCGTTGTCGGTCCAGGCAAACAGGCCCGCGACCCAGGCCGAAGCCGGCGCATCGACGGTGGCGCTGGCGCCGTTGTCCCAGTACTGAATGCCCGGGTCGACCATGTAGGCGCGCTTGGCGCCGAAGTGCTTGGCATACGCCATGGCCGCTTCGTCGGTGCTGTTGGGGCCATCGATGATCGCCAGGCCACGCAGCTTGTCGGCCAGGGCCACCAGCGCAGTACCGACCGCCTGGGTCGAGCTGTGCTTGGGGGTCACCAGCAATCGCGGCTGGGCGTTGAAACGGCTCTTGCCATCCAGCAAGGCTTGCAGGCCGGTACGCTTGCCGTCGGCCAGCACCCCGCCGATGATCGCCGAGGTCTGCTCGGCCGCATCCGCCACCTTGGCCACGCCGCAAGCGACGATCACCGCCTTGGCCCGCTGGTAGATGGCCTGGCAGGCCTTGGTGATGGCCGCATCCGGGCCCCAGGCCGCAATGGCCTCACGCTCGTTGGTGATCAGCAGCAGGTCGTTGGCCTTGGCGCTGAAGTCAGGGCCTTCGGTGAAGGTATCCACCAGGCCGATGATCGAAGACGTGGGCAGCGAGATGGTGCGTGCGCCGGTGTCGACGTTGGTGACAGTAACGCCGTGGAAAAAACCACTCATGGATAAACTCCAGACATGAAAAAGCCCCGGGTGAAGGGGGCTCGTAGGGATGATTGATTAGTGGGAAGCGGGAAAGAAAACGCCCCGGCGGTGCGGGGCGTTTATCGGGTTTGTTCGGCGATCCAGGATGGAGCTGCCGGGCGGTGTTCGGTCTGTGGGAAGTGTGGGGATTGGGGCCAGTCGCGCAAGGACTGCATGTATACAAGCAGCTCTTGGAATTGCTCGCCTGTCAGCGTCGTGGGGGCCTCAATTTCCAGCTGATCGCGGTGCCGGTCGCGTAGCCACATAACCGACGACAGCGCATCATCGCGCCATTGGCGCTCCTTCACTTCCATAGGAATGGGCGAAGGCCGGTTGATCAATTCGATTAGGGACTTGGCCGCGTCCTCAGTGATTGGCTTTAAATGGGCGGGAGCAAAGTTTTCAGCTGCGTCCGCATCGTCATACGCAAAAAGCGCACCGTTTTTTTCGTCAATAAAGTATTCCAACTTTTAAGCCCTCAGCTCTGCCCAATGTGAGATAACCGCGCCGCCGAGGGAATCCACGGCATACACAGAACCGGGCGGCACTACAGCCTGTACGCAGTTATAGTCGTTGCCAGTACCTCCGTCCTGACCTTGCTTTGAGACGATTACGTTATCCACGCGAATCTGCAGGCCACGGTCCGCGGTACTGGAAACGACACTAACTAAAATAGGCTTGCCGGTACTGTTCACGTATCCGACACCCGCTGAACGCATTGCTAGCACGTTTTGCCAAGTTTGGTTTATCCCAAAACTCATGTCCGCAAACCTTTGTGCGGACACTGCTCTCTCGCTATTGCGGGCCATGACTTGTTCTGCTGTTGCAAAGGTCACAGTCCCGCGAGAAGTCTCCGTAGACTGCGCCGCTAAAGGGACCAGGGCCGAGACATCAATGTTTCCCTGGTTGATCGGCGCGCTCCAGGCCTTGATGCACCACATGACCGCAAGGTTGTGCGGGCGGGTTTCGTTTGACGTGCGGGCAACTCGGCTGGCATCGAAAGTCAATGAACTCCCTTGTCTATCTGTAACAGCACCGTCAGCAAACGAATTGCTGATGCGCTCAGTCAACGCAAATGCACCGGACGCCGTTACCCCTTCACCCAAAAACTGGTATGCCGCTGAAGGGTTAGCGTTCAACCCCGCAATGATATTTTGCAGGGCATCCTCTTGCGCAGTGCCACACCCCCGACCTGGGTCCATGCCTCGCCCATGGTCCCATCCACGCAGGAACTCGCCCCGAGACTCAGGCAGGCGGAAGTTACCGGCACCCTCATTGCCCTTGTTGAAGGCCGTCCCCAGGTACACCGCCAGGTCGGGATAGGTCGCAGCGCTCTGCACACTGCCATCGATCTCAAGGAACCCCGGCGGCACGCTCGACTTGGGAAATGCCACTATCGAGCCAACCGGCAACGACGACGCTTGCGCCACAATCGACTCGATCTCAGCCTTGGTATAAGTGTCGGTGATGCCATGCCCGGCCAGAGTGGTCGGGTTCGTACCTGCGATCACGCGGCCGTACTTGTCGACCGTGACATTGGCATAGGAGCCCGCGCTGATACCGGTTCGCCCCGTCGCCATCTCGAAGGTCAGCGGCGTGGTGCCGAGAACAATCGGCCCGTCGGTGACCAACTGCCAGACGCTGTCGCCGTTGACCGTGCCCTTCTCGATGCTGACGAACAGTCCGGGGGTGACCTCCAGGCTGGTATCCGCATCCTGGGCACGGGTCCAGACGCCCGTCGACGACACGACATAAAGCCCGTTGTCCTTGGCCTGGGTCTGGTTTTTCACCAGCACCCGGGCATCGGACGGGAGCAGCACGCCGTCGATGGTCTGAATCCCGCTCAAGGCGATGTTGGCGGTGGTGGCCACCAGCGCCGAGTGCTTGAAGTCCAGCTTGGCCAGGGCCTCGATCACCGCATTGTCGACATACTCGCGGGTGGCCAGCACCACTGCCGGGTCGATCTTCAACACGATCTGCGCAGTGTTGGCGACGATGAAGTTCATGCGGATGACCTGGGTCTTGCCGGTACCCTGGGCCAGCAGGGGCTTGAAGCTTGGTGCGCAGTTGGCCACCGCCACTAGGTCGCCGTCTGCGTCGAGTAGGCCGATTTCACGGATCCAGCGCCCGCCGACATCAGGCGGAATCACCTGTTCGGTGATGATGATGTTGGGGTTGGCCGGATCAGTACGCACCTGATTGACCGGGGCACGTCGCCATTCGTTGATCAGCTTGGTCTGGGTTCTGTTCGGGATGGGGTCGGTGCCGTTGGCATCGCCGATCGCCATTTCCTTGAAGGTCCAGGGCGTGCCCAGGGCAGTGGCGTTGGCCTGTTTCGCCTCGCCCACCGCAGTGAGGATGGCGAAGAACTGACTGTTGGAATCGATCATGAGTACACATCCAGGGTGTCTGTTTCATCAATGCACATGACCTGGCCGTAACGGCCGATCACTTCAATATCGCGAGGGGTCGGGGGGTAAACGTCGAGTACTTCACCCTGGTCCACATAAGCGCCGTAACCGATGACACCGGAGGTTTCCAGGCTGATGGCAAGGCCCGTCATGTGCCGGCTCACCGGCCTGGCGTCATCGATCAGCCGGGTCAGTTCCTGGTACATCTGTTCGGTGATGCCGGTATCCAGCACCCCGACTTTCAGGGCAAAGGTGGCTGGCTCGCCTTGGGGGGCCATCTGCCACCACTCGACCACTTCAATCAGGTAGCCCAGCGGTTCCACCACACGGCGCAAAGCGCCGATGGTGCCCTTGCGGGCATGGATGAAGAACGAGGCGCGAATGGCATTGCGCTTGACCGTCTCGCTCCAGCGCGAGTCCCAGCGATCCACCGACCAGGCCCAGGCCAGCTGGGGCAGCAGGTGCACCGGGCAGGTCGAGGGGTTGTACAGGGTGCGCAACATGGTGGCGGTGTCGCTGCTGTTGGTCGCCTCCAGGGCGCGTTCCAAGAGTGTGCTGTTGCTTGGCAGCAGGCTGGTCATATCAGCTCCCCAAGGTAACGCTGTAGCCGGTGCAATACGCGGCCTGGGCCTTGCTCGGGACTATGTCCTGCCAACCCCGCAGTTCAACCCGGGCCACGCCGGCCACATGCAGCTGGGCATCTATGGCTGAACGCGCCACCTCGATGCCCAGGCGCCGGCGTGGGTTGACCCAGGCGGCCAGCTTGCGCTCGGCCTCTGCCAGGGCGGCATCGCTTTCCGGGCCCGGCCCTTTCATGTGCAGCACCGCGTCGATGCGATACGGCAGTATCTGGGCGCTGTTCACCGTGACCCGATCGCCTAGCGGTCGCACGTCCTCATCATTGAGGGCCGCGGCGACCGTCGCCAGCAGTTCCGGCGCCGCTGCGCCGTCACCTTCCAGGCTCAGCACCGTAACCGTGACGCAGGCCGGTGACGGGCTTTCGGCCTCGGCGTCCGCCACCCGGGCCGAGGCATTGCGGGCATGCAGGATGTAGCTGTTGCGCGGCCCGGCGGTGGTCAGGCCTTCGTAGGCCAGTTGGACACGCTCACGCAGTGCGTCGTCGGCTTCCTTGACCTGCGCCACAGGCGGTACCGCTTGCGGGTCACCGGCCTGGATCACCAGGCGCTGCAGGTTGACGTTGGCGGCCAACTGATCCAGGTCCGTGCCTTGGGCATGGGCCAGCAGCAGCGCCTTGGCCGCATCGTTGACCCGGGCCCGCAACAGCATGTCGCCGTAGGCCGACAGCTCCAGTTGCTTGGTGACCGGATCGCTTTCCAGATTGGCCGTCCAGTTGTCGCCCATGTAGCGGCGAAAGGTCGCCAGCTTGCCCTGATACAGCGCTTCAAAATCCAGGGTTTCCAGCACCTGCGGCGCCGGCAGTGCCGATAAATCCAGCATGCTCATGCCGTCACCTCCAAAACCGCGTCATTACCCAGGTAGCGGCCCGTCAGTTGGAAACTGACCTGGCCCTCCACCACCGCTACAACCTTTACCCGCTCCAGCTTCAAGCGGGGCTCCCAGCGCAACAGCGCCCGGGCGACTTCTGCCTGAACCGCGCTTTTCCAGCCACCGGTCACCGGCAAGTCGACATAACGGCGCAGGTTGCTGCCGTATTCAGGAAGCATCCGCCGGCTGCCCAAGGGCGTGGTCAGGATGTCCTCGATGGACTGCTGCAAATGCTCGATGCCGGACAGCGGCAAGCCGGTACGGCGATCCATTCCGATCATCGTGTTACTCCTGCAACTGAAAGTCCGGATGCTGCTCCAGGTAGTCTCGGGCGAGGGTGTCGCTGACCGGTACCGATACCTCGCCCTGGGCCACCGACAGCGCGCGGCCATCCGCCAGGATCAGAATGCGCGAGGTGTAGAGGGTGTCGCGAAAGACCGCAGCGCCACTGGTGGCCGTGCGGCCGGGCTTTTTTTTCGGGATTGCCATGCTTTTCTCCGGGTACAAAAAATCCGCATTCGGCAGATTGATCGGGTTTATCGGGGTTGTAGGTTGGGTGGCCGGCGTTGATCGCCAAGGCGTCACTGCGGTGGAGCGGTTGCTCCAGGGCCGGGCATCACGGCTGGGTGGATGTGGGTCGAGCCGACATTCACCCCGTTGTGCTTCAAGCTCGCACCGTTGATTTGCACCTCGCCATTCAAGGTGATTGCCCCCGTCAGGGTGATGCTGTCAGCGTTGCCGGTAATGCTGCTGTCCGTCACCAAGACCGAACTGGTGCCGACCTGAATCGTCACCGTGCCGCTGGGCAGGGAGATGCTGTAGCTCTTGGCCTGCCAGTCGTAGACCAGCGAGCCGCCATCATCGAAGCGCCAGACCTCGACGTGCTCGCGGTTATCCGGCTGGGCACCGGCATCGCCATACAGGCCGGGAACGAAGGTGCCCTGCGCCGGCTCGCCACTGGGGCTGATCAGTACGCCCTGTTCCCCCAGGCTCGGCGCCCGCCAGTGCCGGGCCTTGCCGGCGGCCTGGCTGTGCCAGCGAACCCAGGCGCTGGTCCAGCCCGCGCCATCGGATACCCGCAGTCTGCCCGCGGCAAGGTCCACGCCGACCACAGCGCAAGGCAGGATCAGGCCAGAAAGCATTCGGTCGAGAGTTGCGGTGACGTAATTCACGACATCTGCTCCGGCGCCTGATAGTGCCCCTCGTGACCGGGGCCGGTGTCGGGGCTGAAACCCAATACCAGTGTTCCCGGGGGTTGATCGGGCCAGGGGCATTGTTCCTCGCCCAGGTAGATGGACTGCTGCCATTGCACGGTCCACTCGGTTTTCGGCGCCGAATCCACGGCCGTGCCGGTAGGTTTGGCCCACACCGCCTTCGCACTATCGACAGAATCAAGATTCCAGTATTGGCAACGCAGCAGGTCCATGAGCTGCGCTGCCAGAACGACCGCCTGCAAGGAGGCTTGCGCAAGGCTCGGGTCAACCCGCACCCGGGCCTGGAAGGTCGCCCGCAGGCAACTACGGCCGTCGCCCGGATCAGCTCCCGGGTCCATGCCGGTGATTGCAAAGTAGATCGCTGTCTCGGCGGAGCCATCAACAGTCTCGGGAAATGCCTCGACCCTATGCAGATGCGGCATGGCCGACTTGATCGTGGAGGTGATGGCCTCGGGTAGCTGCGTCAGTACGCTCATTGTCTGCTTCCAGAATCAGGCCGAAGCGGCCCCGGCGGCGAAAGCCCGGGGCGCACGACCGTGTTGAGGGCGGTAGCCGCCCGGTGAGTCAAGGCTGGTCCGAATGGGAATCCCGCGAAGGCGGTTCGCATACCCCGATGCGCTTGGCCGCCCAGCGCTCATAAAGGCCGATGGCGACGTCGGCGCCGGCCATGGCGGTCAGGCAACCGAAGGCGCAGGCGGTCCAGATCGACACGCCGGCGGCATACAGCAGCATGATCGCCGAGACCCCACAGACCACGCAGGCCCCGGAGCGCAGCGCCAGGCGCCGCAGCAGCGACCAGCCACGGGCGCCCTCCTTGTCGGCGCGCCACATTTCGCCGGAAACGCCACCGACCAGGGCCAGGACGATGACCAGCCAGATCGGCATGTCCAGCAACGCTTGTTGCTCGTTTGTCATTCACGTCTCCCGTGCGGATTGGGGCCAGCGAAATGGCCGGTTGATAGAAGGCTGATAACGATGTTTCAAAGGGTCCCTGTCTGTTGGTGGCCCACGTTAGGCAGGCATTCCAAAAAGCCCGGTCGCCCGGGCTTTTCAGTAATGCAAACCTTGGTCTTTCGACACTACTGGTGCGGTACGGACCCATTCAAATTGTTCCTCCGACCGCGACCCTGTCCGCCGGATAACTGCTTCTGGTGCTTTACGCTGCACACCCGGGCCAGTTGCCAACCCTCTGAACCGTCGAGGCCGGTTCATCGCTGCCTTTGCTTTGCCACTAAAGAGCGTCTTTGCAGCCGCTGTTGCGCGGCTTGAGGCTCATATTATGCATTCATGCATATGTAGTCAATGCGCAAATGCATTTATTTATGCGCAAGATTTGCTGAAATGCATGGAAGGCGCATAAACAAAGGGCTGGGGATTTTTCGCGGGCAAAAAAAAGCCCGCTCAAGGGCGGGCTTTGTTCAAGAGGGCTGGCTTAGCGGGCGTACATGCCCCACCAGAAGACGTGACCGAGGATGCTGATTTGCTCTTCCTGGATCTCCTGGAAGCTGTAGTCCTCATCCGGATGTTCATCGCGGTTGAAGCTGCGCAGGCGGATCCCTGTAGGTAGGCGATACAGCTGCTTCACCCGCAATTGGCCGTTGTGGTTGATCGCGTAGAGGTCGCCATCAACGATGTCGCCAATTGCGCATTTGCCGGCATTGACGCCCACCGTGGCGCCGTCCCGCAGCACCGGCAACATGCTGTTGCCACGTACCGTGACGCACTTGGCCTGGTCGAACTGCACGCCGTTGTGCCGCAGGCTGCGCTTGCCGAACCGCAGGCTGGCGCGCTCGCTTTCCTCGATGACGAATCTTCCTGATCCAGCAGCCAATTCAACCTCACGCAGAAAAGGAACCGACACCTCGTCGTCATCGACAGGGGTATCGTCGTCCCACAGGCTTATGTCCTTGAGTTCCGAATGAATCTCGTCACGGGACGCAGCAGCCCGGGCAGGCGCGATATCCACGCGCCCACGCAACTGGTCGGTGCTCACCTGGAAGTATTCGGCGATCCGCGATATGTGCTTATCCGAAGGATCGACGATCTTCCCGCTGAGAATCCGCGAGAGGGTGGATTGAGGCACACCGGTGCGACGGTGAAGCTCCGTGGGGGAGATTCCGTCACGATCCAGCAGCTCTCTTAAGACGGTAGAAACGTTGCGTATTTGCATAGAACGCATATTGCTTGATCTTTTGCGCAATGACAAATGCTGATTTGCATATATGTAATGCATTTACCGGACAACCACAGGAGCGCCTTGGTGCCTGCGAGGCCGGGGCACCCATGGTAACCTTGCCGCCATCTGCAAAAAGCCGAGCCCAGCGCTCCTTTGCTTCACCCATTCAACGAATCCGCCTGAATACCAATGAGTAAAAATACCTCCGATCTGTCCTCCCACACGCCGATGATGCAGCAGTACTGGCGCCTCAAGAACCAGCACCCTGATCAGTTGATGTTCTACCGCATGGGCGACTTCTACGAGATCTTCTATGAAGACGCGAAGAAGGCCGCCAAGCTGCTGGACATCACCCTGACGGCGCGCGGGCAGTCGGCCGGCCAGGCGATTCCCATGTGCGGTATTCCTTACCACGCCGCCGAGGGCTACCTGGCCAAGCTGGTAAAGCTCGGCGAGTCGGTGGTGATCTGCGAACAGGTGGGGGACCCGGCGACCAGCAAGGGCCCGGTGGAACGCCAGGTGGTGCGTATCATCACGCCAGGCACCGTGAGTGACGAGGCTCTGCTGGATGAGCGCCGCGACAACCTGATCGCCGCCGTGCTGGGCGACGAGCGTCTATTCGGCCTGGCGGTGCTGGACATCACCAGCGGCAACTTCAGCGTCCTGGAAATCAAGGGCTGGGAGAATTTGCTGGCCGAGTTGGAACGCATCAACCCAGTGGAGCTGCTGATCCCCGACGACTGGCCACAAGGCCTGCCGGCGGAAAAACGCCGCGGTGTGCGACGCCGTGCCCCCTGGGATTTCGAGCGGGACTCGGCGCACAAGAGCCTCTGCCAGCAGTTCTCTACCCAGGACCTCAAGGGCTTTGGCTGCGAAACCCTGACCCTGGCCATCGGCGCCGCCGGTTGCCTGCTCAGCTATGCCAAGGAAACCCAGCGTACCGCCCTGCCCCACCTGCGCAGCCTGCGTCATGAGCGCCTGGATGACACCGTGGTGCTGGACGGTGCCAGCCGTCGCAACCTGGAACTGGACACCAACCTGGCGGGCGGGCGCGACAACACCCTGCAATCGGTGGTCGACCGCTGCCAGACCGCCATGGGCAGCCGTTTGCTGACCCGCTGGCTGAACCGCCCGCTGCGCGACCTCAAGGTGCTGGAAGCGCGCCAGTCCTCCATTACTTGCCTGCTGGACGGCTACCGTTTCGAACGGCTGCAACCGCAGTTGAAGGAAATCGGCGATATCGAGCGGATTCTGGCGCGAATCGGCCTGCGCAATGCCCGTCCGCGGGACTTGGCCCGTCTACGTGATGCCCTGGCTGCACTGCCCGAGCTGCAAGAAGCCATGACCGAGCTGGAGGCCACTCACCTCAATCAGCTGGCTGCCACCACCAGCACCTACCCGGAGCTGGCCGCTCTGCTGGCCAAGGCCATCATCGACAACCCGCCGGCGGTGATCCGTGACGGCGGTGTACTCAAGACCGGCTACGACGCCGAGCTCGACGAGCTGCAGTCGCTGAGCGAGAACGCCGGACAGTTCCTGATTGACCTGGAAGCCCGCGAGAAAGCCCGTACCGGCCTGGCCAACCTCAAGGTCGGCTACAACCGTATCCATGGCTATTTCATCGAGCTGCCAAGCAAGCAGGCCGAACAGGCCCCGGCGGACTACATTCGCCGCCAGACATTGAAAGGCGCCGAGCGCTTCATCACTCCGGAACTCAAGGAGTTCGAAGACAAGGCGCTATCGGCCAAGAGCCGTGCCCTGGCCCGGGAGAAGATGCTCTACGACGCGCTCCTGGAAACCCTGATCAGCCATTTGCCGCCGTTGCAGGATACCGCTGGTGCCCTGGCTGAGCTGGACGTGCTGAGCAACCTGGCCGAGCGCGCCTTGAACCTGGACCTCAACTGCCCACGTTTTGTCAGCGAACCTTGCATGCGCATCACCCAGGGTCGTCACCCGGTGGTGGAGCAAGTGTTGACCACGCCGTTCGTGGCCAACGACCTGAGCCTGGACGACAACACGCGGATGCTGGTGATCACCGGTCCGAACATGGGCGGTAAATCCACCTATATGCGCCAGACGGCCCTGATCGTGCTGCTGGCCCATATCGGCAGCTTCGTCCCGGCGGCGAGCTGCGAGCTGTCCCTGGTGGACCGGATCTTCACCCGTATCGGCTCCAGCGACGACCTGGCCGGCGGCCGTTCGACCTTCATGGTGGAAATGAGCGAAACCGCGAACATCCTGCACAACGCAACGGAACGCAGCCTGGTGCTGATGGACGAAGTGGGACGCGGTACCAGCACCTTTGACGGACTTTCCCTGGCCTGGGCTGCGGCAGAACGTCTCGCCCACCTGCGCGCCTATACCCTGTTCGCCACCCACTATTTCGAACTGACGGTACTGCCGGAAAGCGAGCCGCTGGTGGCCAACGTGCACCTCAATGCCACCGAGCACAATGAGCGCATTGTGTTCCTGCACCATGTACTTCCAGGCCCAGCCAGCCAGAGCTATGGGCTGGCGGTAGCCCAGCTGGCCGGGGTTCCCAGCGCAGTCATCACCCGCGCCCGGGAGCACTTGAGCCGCCTGGAAACCACCAGCTTGCCCCATGAAGTGGCGCCTCAAGCGCCGGGCAAACCCTCGGTTCCGCAACAAAGCGACATGTTCGCCAGCCTGCCGCACCCGCTGCTCGACGACCTGGCCAAGCTGGATCTGGATGACATGACGCCACGCCGAGCACTGGAAATGCTCTATACATTGAAGACACGCATCTAACGCGAACGCCTTCAAGCTGTTAGAATCTCGCGCGGTTTGGGATGCTGCGGACTATTAGCCTGGTTGCGCAGACTATCGCTCCCAAACCTGGCGACCCCGTCATGTAGGGGCTCCGCTGCCGCCGCCTGAGGAGAGAATTAGAAATGACCTTCGTCGTCACCGACAACTGCATCAAGTGCAAGTACACCGACTGCGTAGAAGTCTGTCCGGTGGACTGCTTTTACGAAGGCCCGAACTTCCTGGTGAT
>Ga0157371_10000939_pt1 | contig 32557 bp, 30 predicted proteins | sample C45metaG_FD_113462 | JGI IMG/M metagenome (GOLD analysis project Ga0157371, IMG submission 113462) | Corn rhizosphere microbial communities from Kellogg Biological Station, Michigan, USA - C4-5 metaG | ecosystem: Host-associated > Plants > Roots > Rhizosphere > Soil | place: USA: Michigan... | reverse complement strand
GTACTATGCGCCCCTCTTACGGAAGTGTGGCCGAGTGGTTTAAGGCAGCGGTCTTGAAAACCGCCGACTCGCAAGGGTCCCAGAGTTCGAATCTCTGCGCTTCCGCCACCTTCGAAGCCCCGTCTTCACGGGGCTTTTTGCTGTCTGCAGGGGCGGATTCCAAGGGTTCCTGGGCAGCAAAAAGACAGGTGTTGCGAGCGGTTCCGCTGCCCGGCCATCGATAGGCGCCGAGTCATCCAGTCTGCACAATCCGGCAGCCGTGGCATGCAGGGCGCCCATGGCTGAGCTGAGTGGCCAGAGAAGCGAGTCAGGTGACGCGGCGATTCAGGACTCGAAGGTCACTGCCTATTATGGCTGGGTAGGCAAGGTGGCTGGGGAATCAGGACGGCGCGTTGCGATTGCACGGTGTCGACAATGGATTAACCGCACACGAACGCTGCCGGCGGTGGCACTCGGCGCCCATCAAGAAGCGATCATGGCGACTACGAAGATGGTAGCCAGTCCAATGCACATCGCGCCCAAGGTGACTGCCAGTAGGCCCTGATCGCTGGATAGCAATCCCGGACGATTAGCTGCAGACGTCAGCGGGGCACTACTTGCCCGATAGTGGGGCCTGGACTCGAAGAGCGTCACTGTCCTTGTTAACTGATAGCGCAACTGAAATGTCCTTTTCAGTCTGGATACTGGGCTGTGGAAGTCCGCTATTGGCAGCGATTGTGGCGTCTGCAAAGCTCAACAGCAAGACAATTGCTGATATGCAGGTGCCTACCGCTATCGTGTTGATCACCTTCTGTTCTTTCACAGGCGCATTCATGTTGATTGTCTAGCACGGGTCAATGTCGAGTGAGTAAATCTGACAACGGCATAGGGCATAAGTGCGGTGGCTGGTTGGTGGCAGATCAGGGTGTGTTGCCCTTGAGCAGGGCGGCGGCGATGGCGTTGGGCAGGACCTGGGGCCCGAGAGGATGACGTTGTTGGCCGGGCCGCTACCTTTGACTTAAGGCACCTTGCGCTGGTCGTCGAGGACCTGGGCGATGACGTCATAGTCGAAGCGGATCCGCCTGTAGGCGGCGGATTTCCACGCGTCTTGCCGGTCGGTGGAAAGGAGCTGCCGCTGTAGGGGGCGCACGCTCCAGGGGTTGCAGCAGAGGCCGCGAAGGGTGCCGACCTGGGCGGCATCCTTGTGCTGGGTGACCGGCTCGTCGGCCTTGGTGTCGTCCTGGCCTGGGACGAAGTCCGAGAGCGGTGCGCATCCCGGTCCTCGTCCTGAGCGGAGGGGGGTTACAGCGTCTTCTTGTATTCCTTGTCGATCTTCTTGTCTTCGCGGTGACGTTCCTTATCCAGGTGGGTATCGGTGCGGTCGGCTTCGTCCGCTGCATGGGCCGCGCCCTTGTCGACTTCCTTGGCGTCGTGGCGGGCGTCCTTGCTCACGTCACGGCCGTCTTGCCGGACGCTCTTTTCCAGTGGGCTTTCGGCCAGCGCGACGCCGGTGCCAAGGACGCTCAGCAAGGCGGTCATGGCGGCAGCTGTGAGGCGTGATTTCATCGAGAGACTCTCCTGACAGGGAACAAAGGAGGCGGTCTTGCAGGCGACCGCTTCCTTTGCAGTAAAGCGGCAAACCTGCAGTTATGAAAGGAGTCCGCTGGAGGCAGGGCATCAGGTGGGCGAGTTGGAGGCCCAGGCAGATGCGTCGTGCGGATGCAGGCTTTCCAGGTGGCGCACATGGATGCTCACGTCCTGGTAGCTGTCGCGCAGGGCGACCAGCAGGCGGCGGGCGGCGTCCTCGACGAACATCAGGTTGCTGCCATTGAGCGCGGCGAAGGCTTGTTCGTCGGCGCGCTTGACCGCGGTTTGCACCGGGGTGCCCAGGGCCTTTTCGCACTGGTCGATCAGCGACAGCAGGCCGAGGTTGGTTGCGCCCGTCGGCAGGCCGATCCGCACCTGGGCCAGGCTGCGCTGGCTATGCGGGGTGGCCAGGGAGGCGTGGCGGCGTATCCAGCTGGCGACCCTGGCGGGATCCAGGTCAGTGGCGCTCCCGTACTCGTCGAGAAAGGCCCGCTCGATCAATTGGCGGGACAGCGACGCGGAGCAGGGGCAGGTGGAAGAGTAGGGGATTTCGACGCGGGTGCTGAGCTGGAAGACACCGGCTACCCAGCTGGCCTCCAGGCGCACCGGGTAGCGTTTCCAGCCGCTCAGCTCGGCGGTCACCAACGCGGCGCGGCGTACCAGCAGGGCGAAGTCCAGGCGCACGCGGGCGGCGCGGGAGTCGCAGCTGCGGTGGCTGGCGACCATGTCGGCCAACAGCAGGCGCAGGCGCTCGGGTGCCAGCGGGGCTTCGCTGCCCAAGCGCTCCAGTAGTTGATAGAGCCGGGACATATGGATGCCCTTGGCCGTGGCCGCGGGCAGGTCGACCTGGACGTCGGCGCGGGCAGGCACGAGGCCGCCGAGATCGCCTTCGCCGAGGCGGATGGGCAGGTCGATGCCCTGCATGCCGACCCAGTCGAGGGCGGCGGGCAGGGTAGCGGTCTCGCTGAGGGAGACGTCCGGGAGAATGGCGTTCATGGGCAGGGCTCGGCTCAGTGGGGATCGGCGGACTGGGGCCAATCGCTGAAGGGGTTGTGCAGGCGCGTCCAGGCCGAGGGGCCGGCGGCGAGTTCGCTGTCGGTCAGCAGGCAGGCATCCAGACGGGCGCGCAGGGCGGCTTCGTCCATGTTCATGCCGATGAGGACCAGCTCCTGGCGCGCATCGCCGACGCCTTGGTGCCATTTCTCCTTGATGATGGCGACGGTCTCTTCATCGTCCGGCCATTGCTCGGGCGGCACCGCGGCCCACCAGCGTCCGGCCACGCCGTGGCGGGCGACGGCGCCAGCCTGGGACCAGGTACCGGCGTGGGCGGGATGACTGGCCAGCCAGAAATAACCCTTGGAGCGGATCACGCCTGGCCATTCCTGTTCGACCAAGGCGAAGAAGCGTCCGGGATGAAAGGGGCGGCGCGCCTGGTAGACGAAGCTTGCGATGCCATATTCCTCGGTTTCGGGGGTGTGCTCGCCGCGCAGTTCCTGCAGCCAGCCGGGCGCTTTGGCGGCTTCGTCGAAATCGAACAGGCCGGTCTGCAGCACGCGCTCCAGGGGCACGGCGCCAAAGCTTGCCAGCTCCAGCCGCGCACGAGGATTGAGGCTGCGCAGGATGGCCAGCAGGCGGTCACGCTCCGCCGGTTCGACCAGGTCCAGCTTGTTCACCACCAGGACGTCGCAGAATTCGATCTGCTCGATCAGCAGGTCGACCACGGTGCGTTCGTCTTCTTCGCCCAGGGATTCACCGCGGGATTCCAGGGAGTCACTGGAGGCGTAGTCGCGCAGGAAGTTGAAGGCATCCACCACGGTGACCAGGGTATCGAGCTGGGCGACATCGCCGAGGCAGCGACCGTCTTCCCCGGCGAAGGTGAAGGTTTCGGCCACGGGGAGGGGCTCGGAGATACCGGTGGATTCGATGACCAACTGATCGAAGCGACCATCCCGGGCGAGGCGTTCCACCTCCAGCAGCAGGTCTTCGCGCAGGGTGCAGCAGATGCAGCCGTTGCTCATTTCCACCAGCTTTTCCTCGGTGCGCGACAGCTCGGCGCCGCCGTCGCGAACCAGGGCGGCGTCGATATTGACCTCGGACATGTCGTTGACGATGACCGCCACCCGGCGCCCTTCGCGGTTGTTGAGGATGTGGTTGAGCAGGGTGGTCTTGCCGGCGCCGAGAAAGCCGGACAGTACGGTGACAGGGAGTTTCTTACTGGAGAGGCTGGCTTGAGTCGTCATGGTCATCACGGATAGGGCAGGTCGTAGGAGGGGTGCATCCCTGAGGTATGGGCATCGGGATATCTATAGATGTTATAACATAACATTTTTGCCGTGTTAAGGATGTAGCCCGGTCGGGCCCGAGTCGCCGGCCGGATAATCGACAGGATGGGTTGGCTGCCCGCCATGAATCTCGCAGGGCAGCCGTTAGAACCGGGCGGTGCCCATGTGGTGTTTCAGACGTTGGCGCAGGAATGGGCGCCGTGACGAGTCATAGCGGGGCTATGGCGAGGCGTGGCGACGTCGCTAGGACGGTCCGCCGCTGCGGCACTAGACGTGCTGACCGCCGTTGATATGGATCTCGGCGCCGTTGATGTAGCAGGAGCGTTCGCTGCAGAGGAAGTAGATGGTCTCGGCGACTTCGTCGGGGGTGCCGAGGCGTTTGAGGGGTACCTCGGCTTCCACCAGGCCGTCGGTACCGGGCGAGAGGATGGAGGTGGCGATCTCGCCCGGTGCGATGGCGTTGGCGCGGACACCGCGGGGGCCGAATTCATGGGCCAGTTCGCGGGTGAGGGCGGCGAGGCCCGCCTTGGAGGCGGCATAGGCCACGCCAGCGAAGGGATGCACCCGGGAGCCGGCGATGGAGGTGACGTTGACGATGCTGCCCTGGGCCGCTTCCAGTTCCGGCAGCAGGGCGCGCGCCAGCAGGGCGGTGGAGACCAGGTTGACGTTGAGTACCCGGGTCCAGGTCTCGGCATCGGAGGCGGAGACCCCGAGGCGGCTACCGTCCGGGCCCTTGGGCGAGATGCCGGCGTTGTTGACCAAGGCGTGCAGCTTGCCACTGGGCAGGCGCTCGCGGACGGTGGCCACCAGACGGTCGATCTGCCCGAGGTCGGCGAGGTCGGCCTGGATATGGGCTTCACGGGCGGCGGGCCAGGCGCATTCTTCCGAGAAGGGGTGGCGCGAGACGGTGAGCAGCCGCCAGCCCAGGTCGCGGAACAGCTTGACCGTGGCGTGGCCGATACCGCGGCTGGCGCCGGTGAGCAGCATGGTGCGCTGGGTCATGGGCGACTCCCGCACGGGGCAGGACGGGCGAGAGGCGACAAGACGAACATGGTGGGCGACTCCGGCGTCGGGCAGGCCGGTTCACTATGCCCAAGCTGAGTGGGTGGGGCAATCGCTGGGGCCGGTCCTCACCGGCGAACCGATGAGGACCGGGCGCCGTCAGGCTTCTTCGAGGGCGCGGGGGCGGGCGCTGCGTTGTTCGGCGATGGGCTCTTCAGCGGGCTGCAGTTCGAAGTCGAAGTCGATCTCGGCGTAGTGGCTGCCGTCGAGGCCACGGGCGCGGGCGGTACTGGCGTCGTCGTGGAAGTGGATGTCGGCGATGAGTTCGTCGCGGGTGGCGTAGGCGAAGTCATCGTGCAGGTACTTGTCGCCGGCCAGGTTGATCTGGGTGGTCAGGTGGCGATGGCCGGGAGCGGAGATGAAGAAGTGGATGTGCGCCGGGCGCTGACCGTGGCGACCGAGGCCGTCGAGCAGGCGCTGGGTGGGGCCGTCCGGCGGGCAGCCGTAGCCGGAGGGCACGATGCTGCGGAAGGCGTAGCGGCCTTCGGCATCGGTGCGGATGCGCCGGCGCAGGTTGAATTCGGACTGGGTCGGGTCGAAGTAGGAATAGGTGCCACCGCTATTGGCGTGCCAGACGTCCACCAGGGCGCCAGCCAGCGGACGCCCCTCGGTGTCGCGCACCTGGCCGGTCATGAACAGCGGTACGCCGGCGTTCTGGCCGTCGTCCAGGCGCGCCTCGCCGTCGCACAGCGGGGCGCCGGCCACATAGAGCGGGCCTTCGATGGTACGCGGGGTGCCGCCGGTGCGGCCGGCCTGTTCGTCCTGGGCGTCCAGCAGCAGGTCCAGGTAGTGCTCCAGGCCCAGGCCGGCGACCAGCAGGCCGGCTTCCTGGCGGGCGCCCAGGTCGTTGAAGTAGCTCACCGCCTGCCAGAATTCCTCGGGCGTCACCTCCAGATCCTCGATGATGCGAATGCTGTCGGTGAGGATGCGGTGCACCAGGGTCTTGAGGCGCGGATTGCCGGCGGCCTGGGCGAAGCCGCTGGCAACTTCGAAGAACTTCTGCACATCGGCGGTCTGGGAAAGGGCTAGGGTCATGGGGCTATCCTCGGTGTTGTTGTTATGGGCGGCCAATCAGCGGTCGTCGTCGTGGATGGAAGAGGGGTGTCGGCACAGGGCGGTGACCTCGATCTCCATATAGGGGTAGAGCGGCAATTGCAGCAGGGTATCGTGCAGCGCCTGGGCGTCGGCCACGTCGAAGACGCTGACGTTGGCGTAGAGCCCGGCGATCCGCCAGAGATGGCGCCAGGTACCGTCGCGCTGCAGTTGCTGGGCCAGTTCCTTCTCCGCCTGCTTGAGTCGCATGGCGTCGGCTTCGGGCAGGTCGTGGGGCAGTTTGACGGTCATGCGGACCATGAACAGCATGGTGAATCCTCCACGTGGCGTGATCAGGCGGTGGCGACGGCGAGGCTGCTGCGATCGCGACGGAAATGGGCGAGGCGGTCTTCGTCGAGGCTGACGCCGAGGCCGGGGCCCTGGGGTAGCAGCAACTGGAAGTCGCGATAGGTTGGCGGCTCGGTGAGGATGTCCTCGGTGAGCAGCAGTGGGCCGAACAATTCGCTGTGCCAGTCCAGCCGCTCCAGGGTGGCGAAGGCATGGGCGGAGGCCAGGGTGCCGATGCTGCCTTCGAGCATGGTGCCGCCATAGAGGCCGATGCCGGCCGCCTGGGCCAGGTGGGCCACCTTGAGCACCGCCCGTGGGCCGCCGGTCTTGGCGATCTTGAGGGCGAACACCGGGGCGGCGCCGGCGCGGGCCAGGGCGAAGGCATCCGGGATGCTCTCGATGGCTTCGTCGGCCATCACCGGCGCCGGGCTGCGGGCGCTGACCCGGGCCAGGGCCTGGACGTCATGGCGCGGCACCGGCTGTTCGATCAGCTCCACCCCGGCGTCGGCCAGGGCCTGGCAGGCGCGCAGGGCGACGCCTTCGCTCCAGGCTTGGTTGACGTCTACCCGCACGCTGGCGCGATCGCCCAGGGCGCGCTTGATGGCCGCCACGTGGGCGATGTCCCGGGCCGGTTCGGCCGCGCCGATCTTGAGTTTGAAATGGCGATGGCGACGCAGGTCGAGCATCCGCTCGGCTTCGGCGATGTCCTTGGCAGTGTCGCCACTGGCCAGGGTCCAGGCCACTTCCAGGCCTTGCTGCACCCGGCCGCCGAGGAGTTCGGCGATGCCCAGGCCGCGGCGCCGGCCCTGGGCGTCGAGCAGGGCGGTTTCCAGGGCCGACTTGGCGAAGGTATTGGCCCGCACGCTGCGCTCGATCCGCTGCATCACGGCATTGAGGTTGTCGGCATCCTGGCCGATCACCAGGGGCGCCAGGTAGGTGTCGAGGTTGATCTTGATGCTTTCCGGGCTCTCCCCGGCGTAGGCCAGGCCGCCGATGGTGGTGGCCTCGCCCAGGCCCTGGCTGCCGTCGCTACAGGTCAGGCGCAGCAGCACCAGGGTCTGGCGCTGCAGGGTATGCATGGCCAGCTTGTGCGGGCGGATGGTGGGCAGGTCGACGAGGCAGGTGTCCAGGCGTTCGATGCTGATCATGGGCCGAATCCATCGGGGGCGGTCATTACCGCGCGTTCTTGTATGGGGTGGTTTCAGCTTGCGAGTTGCCTCTGCGACAGTCCAATATCCGTTGCGTGTTTTACGATACCTTGGAGGTATCATGGAGCTGCGGCATCTGAGGTACTTCCTGGCCCTGGCGGAGACCCTCAACTTCACCCGGGCGGCCGAGCGCCTGCACATGGCTCAACCGCCGCTCAGCCGGCAGATCCAGCAACTGGAAGAGGAGCTGGGGGTGAGCCTGCTGGAGCGTGGCCGGCCCTTGCGCCTCACCGAAGCCGGGCGCTATTTCCAGGAACATGGCAGTCGGTTGCTGGCGCAACTGGAGGAGGTGCGCGACGGCACCCGGCGGGTGGCCGAGGGCCGCAAGCGCTGGCTCGGCATAGGTTTCGCACCGTCCACCCTCTATGGCGCGCTGCCGGAATTGATCCGGCGGCTGCGCACCGATGCCGGGCTGGAGCTGGGGCTGTCCGAGCTGATCACCCTGCAACAGGTGGAAGCGCTCAAGAGTGGACGCATCGACATCGGCTTCGGTCGCATCCGCATCGAGGATGCCGCCGTGGTGCAAGAGGTGCTGCGTGAGGATCCGTTGGTGGCAGTGCTGCCGGCCGGGCATCCATTGCTGGGCGCACCGGTGAGCCTGGCACGGCTGGCGGAAGAGCCCTTCGTGCTCTATCCCTCGGCGCCACGGCCCAGTTATGCCGACCATGTGCTGGCGCTGTTCGCCCGCGAGGGGTTGAACATCCGGGTGGCGCAATGGGCCAATGAATTGCAGACGGCCATCGGCCTGGTGGCGGCGGGGCTGGGGATCACCCTGGTGCCGGCGTCGGTGCGCCGGCTGCACCGCGACGACATCGACTACGTGCTCCTGAGCGATACCCAGGCGGTCTCGCCCATCGTCATCAGCTATCGCGCCGGTGATCGTTCGCCGCTGCTGGCGCACTGTCTGGCGCTCGTCCAGGAGACGGCTGCGCTACAGCCCTGAAGCCCTTGCCAGGCCTGGCCTGAACGGGGATTTGGGCGATGCGGACGCCTAGGGCGCTCAATAATTAGCTGCGCCAAGGGGATGGTCGCGGCAGTCTGCGGACAGCCCGGCAGAGCGAACCGCGCCGAAGATGATTCCAGACCTGAGCAACCTGGAGTCTCTTGCGATGACCGGATCCTATATCCATGTGCCGGCGCCGACCGGCGCCTTCGACGCCTACTTCGTGCCCTCCCTCGACGGTCGTGGTCCGGGCATCGTCCTGTGCCAGGAGATCTTCGGCGTCAATGCGGCCATGCGCGCCGTGGCCGATCAACTGGCCGAGGAGGGCTACAGCGTGCTGGTGCCCGACCTCTACTGGCGCCAGGCGCCGCGCATCGAGCTGGGTTATACCCCCGAGGATTTCGAAACGGCCTACGGCCATTACCAGGCCTTCGACGAGAGCCTGGGCGTGGTGGACATCGGGGCCGCCCTCGACCACCTACGCCACCGCCCCGAGGTGAGCGAGCTTGGCGTGGTGGGCTACTGCCTGGGCGGCAAGCTGGCCTATCTCGCGGCCTGTCGACTACCCCAGGTGGCCTGCGCCGTAGGCTACTACGGGGTCGGCATCGAAAAGGCCCTGGGCGAGTTGGAAGGGCTGCGCGGGCGCCTGGTACTGCATTTCGCCGAAGCCGATCAGTTTTGCCCGGCCCCGGCCCGGGAAGCCATCCTGGCGGCCCTGGCTGAGCGACCGGGTACCGAGGGTTACGTTTACCCCGGCGTCGACCATGCCTTCGCCCGGCCCGCCGGCCATCACTACGACAAGCCCGCTGCCTTGCTGGCCCATGAGCGCACCATCGCTGCGCTGCGCCGCACCCTCGGCCCGGACTACAACCTCTCGGCGCTGTGGGAAGAGCATATCCGCCACGAATTCGACACCCGCGACGTGCCGGCGACCATGGCCACCATGGTGCCCGAGCCCTATGTCAACCATATCCCGACCATGACCGGCGGGGTCGGCTATCGCGAGCTGGCGCGCTTCTATCGTTATCACTTCGTGCATGGCAATCCCAAGGACATGAAGCTCACGCCGATCTCGCGCACCGTGGGTGCCTCGCAGATCGTCGACGAATTCGTCATGAGCTTCACACACGACGAGGCCATCGACTGGATGCTGCCGGGCGTGGCGCCCACCGGTCGCTATGTTGAGATCCCCATGCTGGGGGTGGTGAAGTTCCGCGGGCCCAAGCTCTACCACGAGCACATCTACTGGGATCAGGCCAGCGTGCTGGTACAGATCGGCCTGCTCGACCCCGAGGGCCTGCCAGTGGCCGGTGCCGAGACTGCCCACAAGCTGCTCGACGAGACCCTGCCGTCCAATACCCTGATGCCGAGCTGGGCTTCCAGCGCCGGCAAGTCCATCGAGGAGTGAGGCCATGAGTCTGCATTCCCTCGACAACAAGGTGGCGGTCATCAGTGGCAGCGCCACCCTGATCGGCCAGGCGGTGGCCGAGGCGCTGGTCGCCGCTGGCGCCCGGGTGGCGCTGCTGGACATCGACCCCAAGGGCGCGGCCGGTGCCGAGGTTCTGGGCGATGCGGCCTTCTTCCTGACCGTGGACCTGACCGACGACGCGGCCTTGGCCCGGACGGTGGCGGCGATCCGTACGCGCTTCGGCGCGGTGGACTGCCTGGTCAACCTGGCCTGCACCTATCTCGACGATGGCCTGGCTTCGCCGCGCGGCGACTGGCTCAAGGCGCTGGATGTGAATCTGGTGTCGGCGGCGATGCTGGCCCAGGCGCTGCACGCGGACCTCAAGGCGCGGCGTGGGTCTGTGGTCAATTTCACTTCCATCTCCGCCGATTGCGCCCAGACCGGGCGCTGGCTCTACCCGGTCTCCAAGGCGGCGCTCAAGCAATTGACCCGCTGCATGGCCCTGGACCTGGCGCCGGATGGCATTCGCGTCAATTCCGTATCGCCGGGCTGGACCTGGTCGCGGGTGATCGCCGAGGTCAGTGGCGGCGATCGCGCCCACGCCGACCGCGTCGCCGCCGATTTTCATCTGCTCGGCCGCCTCGGCGAGCCAGCGGAGGTGGCCCAGGTGGTCGCCTTTCTCTTGTCGCCGGCGGCGAGTTTCGTCACCGGCGCCGACTATGCCGTGGACGGCGGTTATTCGGTCATGGGACCGGAACGCGACCAGCCGGCCATTCCACGCCTCGCCGAACGGGAGTGACGCTCATGCAGAACCCCTTCTGGCGCCTGTTCAACGGCTTCACCCCCACCCGTAACTCGACTCCCCGGAGAAACTCCATGCGTCGTATCGCCATCGTCGGGGCCGGCCAGGCCGGCCTGCAACTGGGCCTGGGCCTGCTCGCCCAGGGCTACCATGTCACCCTCACCACCAACCGCACCGGCGAGCAGGTGCGCACCGGCAAGGTGATGTCCAGCCAGTGCATGTTCAACACCTCGCTGCAGACCGAGCGCGACCTGGGGCTGAACTTCTGGGAAGACCAGTGCCCCGCGGTAGAGGGCATCGGTCTGGCCGTCCCCGATCCCGTTCACCCCGACCGCCCGGCTTTCCAATGGAGCGCGCGCCTGGAGCGTTATGCCCAGGCGGTCGACCAGCGGCTGAAGATGCCGGCCTGGATGGACGAATTCGAGCGCCGCGGTGGTGAGCTGGTGATCCAGGACGTCGGCCTGCCCGAGCTGGAAACCCTGGCCGCCAGCCATGACCTGACCCTGCTCGCCGCGGGCAAGGGCGAGGTGGTCAACCTCTTTCCCCGCGACACCGAGCGCACCGTCTTCCAACAGCCGCAACGTGCCCTGGCACTGACCTACGTGAAGGGCATGACGCCCATGTCGCCCTATTCGCGGGTGGCCTTCAACCTCATTCCCGGGGTGGGCGAATACTTCGTCTTTCCGGCCCTGACCCTGAGTGGCCCCTGCGAGATCATGGTCTTCGAAGGCGTGCCCGGCGGCCCCATGGACTGCTGGCAGGACGTCACCGCGCCGGAGCAGCATCTGGAGCGCAGCCTGGAGATCGTCCGTCGCTTCGTGCCCTGGGAAGCCGAGCGCTGCCAGCACCTGGAGCTGACCGACGCTGGCGGCGTGCTGGCCGGTCGCTTCACGCCCATGGTGCGCAAGCCGGTGCTGCGTCTGCCCTCGGGTCTGCCGGTGTTCGGCATGGCCGATGCCCTGGTGGTCAACGACCCCATCACCGGCCAGGGCTCCAACAACGCCGCCAAGTGCAGCAAGGTCTATCTGGAGGCCATCCTCGCCAACGGCGACGCGGCCTTCACCCCGGACTGGATGCACCAGACCTTCGAGCGCTACTGGGATTACGCCGGCCAGGTGGTCAAGTGGACCAACAGCCTGCTGACCCCGCCACCGCCACACATCCTCGACCTGCTCGGCGCCGCCAGCCAGTCCCCAGCCATCGCCTCGCGCATCGTCAACGCCTTCGACGATCCCCGCCGTTTCGCCCCCTGGTGGTTCGAGGCAGAGGCCTGCCAGGGCTTCTTGCGTGAACACCTGAGCCAGGCTGCCTAAGGAGCCCACCATGACCATCGATGTTCTGGATCTCATCGCCGCCGACCCGACCAATCCGCGGGCGCTGCGCAACCTGCTGGGGCAATTCGCCACCGGCGTCACCGTGATCACCACCCGCGGTCGCGATGGCCGCAAGGTGGGCATGACCGCCAACTCCTTCTCCTCGGTGTCCCTGGAGCCGCCGCTGGTGCTCTGGAGCCTGGCGCGCCAGGCGCCGAGCCTGCCGGACTTCCTGGCCGCCAGCCACTTCGCCATCCACGTGCTGGGCAGCGACCAGCACCAGCTCTCCGGCCACTTCGCCCGGCCAGCGGACGACAAGTTCGCCGGCATCGCCCACGTCGAGGGCACCGCCGGGGTGCCGCTGCTGGAAGAGGCCGTGGCCACCCTGGTGTGCCGCAACCACGTCCAGTACGAGGGCGGCGACCACCTGATCTTCCTCGGCGAGATCGAGCACTACCGACACAGCGGCGGAGAACCGCTGGTCTTCCACGCTGGCCAGTACCGGGTCGCCAGCGCGCATCCGGCGCTGAGCGCCTGAGCCTCGGCAGCGCCCCGTCTATTCCACTCTATCGGCGGGCGCTGCCCTTTCGAATCTGCCTTTCGCGAGCACGAACAGCCGTATTCAAGGAGCCTTGCATGACCCGGATTCGCTATCTTTCCTTCGCCGGTGCCCTGGTGGCCGGCGCCGCCCAGGCCTATGACCTGCCGGTGGTCAATCTTGGCCTCACCAGCTTTCTCGACGGCGGTCTGCCCGCGGGCAATGGCTGGTACCTGCAGCAGTATTTCCAGAACTACAGCAGCCATCGGCTCACGGACCAGCACGGCGACAAGCTCGGGCTGCCCAAGACCAAGCTGGACTACCAGGTGTCGGTGACCCAGCTCAGCTACGTATCGGACCTGCGCCTGGGCAACGGCAACCTGGGTCTGAACATGTTGCTGCCGGTGGTGACGCGGATGAAGGTCGACGACGGCCTGAACAATGCCGCGCTCAAGGACCAGGGTGGTGTGGGCGACCTGCTGATAGGGCCTTTCATCCAGTTCGATCCGGTGATGGGGAGCAACGGCCCGCGGTTCGTCCAGCGGGTCGAATTCCAGATCAACGTGCCCACTGGCGAGTACGACCGTGACAAGGACATCAATCCGGGCAACCATGCCTGGTCGCTGGACCCCTATTGGGCCGCCACCTACTGGTTCACCCCGAATTGGACCGTCTCGGTGCGCGCCCACTACCTCTACAACTTCAAGAACGACAAGCCGAACTACGCCTTCGGCGACGCCTCCGACATCCAGGCCGGCCAGGCACTGCACGCCAACTTCGCCACCGAATACGCCGTCACCCCGCACCTGCGCCTTGGCATCAACGGCTATTGGCTCAAGCAGATCACCGACACCCAGGTCGATGGCCATGACGTCTCCGGGCGCCGGGAAAAGGTCTGGGCCATCGGCCCTGGCGCCATGTACAGCTTCTCCAAGAACGACCACCTGGTGGCCAACGCCTATTTCGAACAGGACGCGGAGAACCGTCCGGAGGGCAGCCGGGTGCAGGTGCGCTACATCCATCACTTCTGACGGGACGGGGCCGCGCTCCCTCCGTCCCCTTCAAGCCTGCCGAGGATGGCAGGCTTTTTTTGTCCGCGCGCGGTGGCCGTCGCCACTGCCATGCTCGACCACAGGCTAGGTCTGGGTCGTTAGCCCGACTCGAGCAGGCGTTGGAGTTTCCGTGCCGTTTCACCCTCATCCAGGGGCGTGTATACCACCAGCTTCATGCCGGGCTGATCACCGAGTTCCAGGCTGGTGTATTCGAACGTCATGCAGCCCACCGCTGGATGTCGAATGCGCTTGTGGCCGTTGAACGGTCGTAGCACCTCATGCCGAGGCCACCACTGGCGAAACTCGGGACTGACCCGGGTCAGGGTTTCGATTAGACGGGCGAAGGCCGGATCGCCGAGATGGCGCGCACTGTCGGCCCGGAACATGGCCAGGGCCGCAGGGGCCAGTTGGTCCCAGTCGAGCAGCAGGGAGCGGTGCGCCGGGTTGGCGAACACCAGGTGCATGATGTTGCGTTCGTCGTCCTGCAATCGACCATAGTCACCGAACAGCGCTTGGGCTGCCCGGTTCCAGGCCAGTACGTCCCAACGGCGGCCCAGTACGTAGGCGGGCTGTCCCTCCAGGCTCTTGAGCATACGCAGCAGAGGCGCCTCGACCCGTTCCGGCTCCAGGACGCGGGGTTCGGGGACAGGCTGGCCACTCAGTTGGAACAGATGCCGGCGTTCGGCTGGATCGAGTTGCAGGGCATCCGCCAGTGCACTCAGCACTTCGGCCGACGGGGACACATCGCGCCCCTGCTCGAGCCAGGTGTACCAGGTGGTACCGATGCCCGCGAGCTGGGCGACTTCCTCGCGTCTCAGCCCTGGCGTACGTCGCCGGAAACCGGCGGGTAGGCCGACATGCGCGGGAAGCAGCCGCTCGCGGCGCGAGCGTAGGAAGGTGCCGAGCTCTTGATAGGACATTCCAGATTCCTCCGCCAGGCAGGGGGACGTTCAGCGAGCCTAGCAGTGTCTATACCAGTATCCGCTTAAAACTGGTTAGGCCTCGAGGGTCCTCGAATACTGCGGCCATCCATCAACCGCAAGTGAGGAACTGCAGTATGTCGCAACAACATATCGTCATTCTCGGCGGCTCTTCGGGCATCGGCCTGGCCTGTGCTCGTGAACTGCTGGCCGCTGCTCATCGGGTCACTCTCGCGGGGCGCGATCCCCAGCGCTTGGCGCGCGCCGCGCAGACGTTGCAGGGGGATCTGGCCACCCTCGAGCTGGATGCGGCTGCTACCGATGGACTGGCGGACGCCTTTGCCCGGATCGGCCGGTTCGATCACCTCGTGTTGGCGCTGGGCAGTGGCAAGGGTGTCGGCCCCTTCGCCTCGATCAGCCTGGCCGAGGTGCGTCTGGGCTTCGAGGAAAAGTTCTTTCCGCACTTCGCCGCCGCGCAAGCCGCGCTGCCCTGGTTGCGTAGCGACGGCAGCATCACCTTCGTGTCGGCGGTGACGGCCCAGGCCGCGCTACCGGGAACAGCGGGAATAGGGGCGGCCAATGCGGCAATCGCCGCACTGGTGCCCATCCTGGCGGCCGAGCTGCGTCCTCTGCGGGTGAACGCCGTTTCTCCAGGAGTGATAGACACGCCCTGGTGGGACTTCCTGGAGGAGGCGCAGAGAATGGCCTTGTTCGCCGAATACGCGGCCAAGACCCCGGTAGGCCGCGTGGGCCAACCGGAGGATGTGGCCCAGGCCATGGCGCTGCTGATCACCAATGGCTTCATCAGCGGCCAGGTGCTCACGTGCGACGGTGGCTTGCGGCTGGGGGCTTAGTCCGGCAGCTTGCTGGCGGCGTTTTTCAACCGCGATGAAGAGGACGTACCGAGCCTGGCAGAATTTCTGTCGGGCTCGGCGTGCGTTAATCAACGCGTGGACGCACTCTGCAGGAATTTCTCGCTGTACAGCCGCGTCTCCTCGCCCAACCCCTGCTGGTCGAGCCAGGTCTTGACCGCTTCGACCATGGGCGGCGGGCCGCAGAGGTAGAGGTCGCAGGCCTGGTCGGTGAGGAAGCGGCGGTCGAAGTGCTCGGGGATGTAGCCGCTCAGGCCCTGCCAGGCCGGGCTCGGTTGGCTGACCACTGGCTGGTAGTCGAAATCGGCGATGCGCGCGCGATAGGCTTCCAGGCGGGCGCCCTCGCAGAGATCCTGCTCCTGGGTGACGCCATAGAACAAGCGCACCGGCTGGCCGCAGCCGCCTTTCTCGGCCATTTCGTCGAGCATGCCGAGAAACGCCGACAGCCCCGTCCCGCCGGCCACCAGCACCAGCGGCCTCTCCACCTGGCGCAGGTAGAAGCTACCCAGAGGCGCCTCCAGCTCCAGGGTGAGACCCGGCTGGCAGCGCTCGCGCAGGAAGTTGCTCATCACCCCGTCCGGCAGCAGGCGGATGAGGAATTGCAGCTGGTTCTGCGCATTGGGCCGGTTGGCGAAGGAGTAGGCGCGCCAGTCATCGGTGCCGGGTATGCGTAGCCGGGCGTACTGCCCCGGCAGGAACTGCAACGGGCGCGGTGCGGCGCTGGCGTCCAGGTGCAGGATGGCGGTGGTGGCCGAGACCAGTTCCACCGAGGTCACCTGGGCACTGATGCGCTCGGGTTCTTCGGCATGGCAGCGGCTGGAGTCATGGTCGAAGTAGAAGGCGGCGTCGGAGCTGACCCGGGTCTGGCAGGCGAGCATCTTGCGTTGCGCCAGGTCGCGTTCGGACAGGGCTTCCTCGTCGACGTAGTCCTGACGGTAGGCGCCGGCTTCGCAGCGCCCCTGGCAGGTGCCGCAGACGCCTTCGCGACAGTCCAGCGGCAGGCTGATGCCCTGGCGCAGGGCGGCGTCCAGCAGCAGTTCGTTGGGCTTCACCGCGATGAACAGCGTCTTGCCGTCGGCGAAGCTCAGAGCGACGTTGTGGCTCATGGCGGTGGCCTCAGAGGTGGTAGAAGTCGAGCACGGAGTTGATGACATCGTTGAGCAGCAGCACCTGCTTGCGGGCGATGCGGAAGGCGCCGTCCACCTCGCGCAGGTGATAGGTCACCTGGCCATGGAACTGCTCGGAAACGCCGTGGCGGGTGTAGAGCGTCAGCCAGCCGGCGCGCACCTCCAGCAGGCCGTCGTCACCCTGGGCGACACGCACGTTGCTGATCTGGTGCAGGGTGCGCGGCAACGGCGTGGAGGCGGCCGACTTGCCGGTGCGCAGGCGGAACACCCGGTCCTCCAGGCCGGAGCGGTCGGCGTAGTAGATGTAGGAGAGCCCCTGGGTGGGATTGGTCACGTACTCGTGCTCGCTGACCCACTGCGGCAGGTGGAAGACGCTGTCGGCATCGAACAGCGCCAGGTAGGCGTCCCAATCCTGGGCATCGCAGAGCGCGGCCTTGCGATAGAGGAACTGTTCCACGGCGTATTGCAGATCAGGGTTCATGCCGACACCTCCGTCGGTTGCAGGGCCTTGTGCGCCAGGCCGTCGAGCAGGAAGCGCTGCCAGGCGCCGTGCTGGTTCACATAGAGGCCTTCGTGGGTGAACTCGGTACCGGTGAGCACCGGCTGGATGCCCAGGGCTTCGCTATTGACGGTGGGACCGGTGGTCCAGCGGTGATAGCCACGGGAGATATCGTTCCAGCGCTCCAGGCGGGCCTGGAAGCCGCGCTGGGCCTCGCGGAATTCCACCAGGTCGTCGGGCGTGCCCATGCCGGAGACGTTGAAGAAGTCTTCGAACTGGCGGATGCGATTGGTGCGGTCGGCGGGCGCCTCGCCCTTGACGCCGATGCACTGGCTGATGATCTCGGTCTTGTTCCAGGCCACTGGCCGCACGATGCGCAACTGGGAGCTGATCTGGTCCATGAAGAACAGGCTGGGGTAGATGTTGAGGTTGCGCAGGCGGTGCATCATCCACTCGGCGCGGGCCTGGCCGTATTCCTCGACCAGGCGCGGCATCACGCTGGCATAGCCGGGGCGGACCGGGGGGTTGGGCATGTCGCTGAACAGCAGGCTGTGGCCATTCCTGAAGGAGAACCAGCCATCGTCGGTCTCGGCGTCGCCGGCGCCCAGCTTGCTGTAGTCCAGGGTGCTGCTGGCGCCGCCGTTCTCGGCGTTGACCTGCTGGCGGTGCTGCACGGTGGAGACGTAGTTGTAGTGCACGGTGCTGACGTGATAGCCGTCGAGGCCGTTCTCGTTCTGCAGCTTCCAGTTGCCGTCGTAGGTATAGGTGGACTTGCCCGGCAGGATCTCCAGCTCGCCGGTGGGCGACTGGGCCACCATCATGTCGAAGAACAGCTTGGCATCGCCCAGGTAGTCTTCCAGCGAATCGCTGCCCGCGGTGTCGAGGCTGACGAAGACGAAGCCCTTGTAGCTCTGGATACGCGCCTTCTTCAGGCCGCGGGTGGCCTTGTCGAAGCCGTCGGGGTACTCGCCCGGTGCCTTGACCTTCACCAGGCGGCCGTCGCTCTTGTAGCACCAGGCGTGGAAGGGACAGGTGAAGGTGGACTGGTTGCCGCGGGCGACGCGGGTGAGGGTGGCGCCACGGTGCTGGCAGGCGTTGATCAGCGCGTGCAGCTCGCCGTTGCCGTCGCGGGTGATGATCAGCGGCTGGCGTCCGGCGCGCATCGTCACGAAGTCGTGGGGCTGGGCGATCTCGCTTTCGTGGCAGGCATAGATCCAGACCTTCTCGAAGATCAGCTCCATTTCCAGCTCGAACAACTCGGGTTCGGTGAACAGGTCGCGGGCGATGCGATAGACGCCGTCAGCCGGACGGAAGTCCAGGCAACCTTGGATGTATTCCTGCCATTGGGCAATGCTGCGGGTGCTCATCAGGGGTGTCCTCTTGGGTGAGACTCGCCTCGATTGAAGCCCCGTGCCGGCTCCCCCTCTATCCGCTTTTTCCGCTATCGCTAGCCGGATTTTTTCACGGGCCGGACTGGCCTGCACTCTGCGGATAGTGGTGGCGGCGCGCGGCGTGCAGCATGGAGACGTCAACGAGGAGCGCGACCATGCAGCAGGCGAATTTCGAGGTGCAGGCACACAGCGGCCAGGTTTCCGAAGCCTGCCGCTGGATGAGTGCGGTCTGTGGTCCGCATCGGCTGGATGCCCGCGGCGGCGCTGAGCTGAGCTTCCATCACCAGGGCGTGCGGCTGCCCGGGCGCTCCACCGTACTGGGGCGCATCGGCTACGGCGCGGCGGTGCAGATCGGCATCGAGGCACTCGACGCCTACAGCCTCAGCCTGCCGCTGCAGGGACGTCAGTCCCTGGCCAGCCGCGGCGCACGGGTGCGTTCCGACAGTCAGTGCGGAATGGTCGTCTCGCCCCATGAATGGCAACGGCTGGACATGGCCGCCGACTGCCTCAAGTTGCAGGTGGTGATCCGTCGCGAAGCCTTGCAGGAAGTGGCTGAGGGCCTGCTGGGGCGACCGCTGGAGGCGCCCCTGAGTTTCGCCGGCGAGATGGAGTTGACCCGGCCGGCGGTCGCCGCCTGGTGGCAGGGCGTACGCCAATTGCTGGAAGGTTGGAGCGGCCTTCAGGCGCTCTATGGCCAGCCGGCACTGGCCAATGACCTGGAAGTGATGCTCATCAAGGGCCTGCTGCTGGCCCAGCCGCACAACTATTCCGCGACGTTGGCGGAGGGCGTGGGGACGGGCTACCCGGAATTCCTGCTGCGGGCGCGCCGTTACCTGGAAGCCCATGCCCGGGAGAATCCTTCACTTGAGCAGTTGGAGCGGGTCGCCGGGGTGTCCCGTGCCAAGCTCTATGCGAGCTTCCGGCGTTATCACGGCCAACCGCCGATGGCCTATCTCAAGCGGCTGCGCCTGGAGGGCGTACGGCGTCTGCTGCTGGCACGTCGCGACGGGACCAGCGTCTCGCGCATTGCCCTGGATTGGGGCTTCGAACACCTGGGCCGCTTCGCCTGTGACTATCGCCATGCGTTCGGCGAGACGCCGTCCCAGACCCTGGCGGGGTGGCGCGGCGCCCAGTGCGATGCGCCAAACACTTACCGCACCGAACGGGGAAGCATTTTCTAAGCTGCACGTATCGCTACGCGAAACCTGACGTCTATTGAGAGCTGCGCAACGTGCGAGCGCGCCCTCGAAGATTGGCATCGTGTGGGCGGTACGAACCTATTCCTTGCCGATCAGGAGATTCTCCGCTGCAGCGCAGGTGGGACTTACCCGCGGATACGGTCTGACAGTTTCAGCGCCCTTGGGCGCTGTTGGTCGATACCTGCGCGACGGGCACCGACCGCCGATCCAGCCAGCCGCTCCACACCGTCAGCAGCAGACCCACGCCGACCATGATCGCGCCGACCCACGGCGTCGCACCCAGGCCCAGCCGGGAATCTGCCACCAGGCGCGCCGATGAAGGCGCCGAGGGCGATACCGGCACACATTGAGGATGGAGGCGATGTCCACGTTGCCGGGCCGATGGCGCTGGGCAAGCTGCACCACGTAGAGCGCCAGACCTGGCACGTGGCAGAGCATCAGCGCGCCGAGCACCGCGAGCGTCAGGATCGCACCGAGCATGGACGCGGCTAACCGGGGATGCCTGCCAGGCGTGGTGGAAAAACCGCTGGCGGCGCTCGGCCGCAGCAGGCGCGTCGTGCTGACCTTCCCGCATTTCCTGGTGGCGGCGGCCGTGGTTGCGCGGACCGATCTGGTCATGACCGTGCCCGAATGCATCGCCCGCGGCTATGCCGAAAGCCAGGCACTGCGGCTGTTCAAGCCGCCGGTGAATGCAGCGCCGTTTGACGTGGCCTTTGCCTGGCTGGTACGGCGGCAGCAGTGCCTGAGCAAGCACTGAGTTCAGGAGCCGGTGGTGTCTTTCCCTTACCCATCGCGTGCGCCTGTCCCGCGCCGGGTCGGTGCTTTCATGGACTTTCTGGTCGAACAATGGCGGCGGGCGCCCCGAGAATCGTGACATCTCTATCGCTCCATGGTCACTTGCCAGGCTGAGCGCCACGGCTTCCTGGCCAGCACCGTGCAGACCGCCAATGCCGCAAACAGCCAGCCGCTCCACACCGTTCCCTGCATTCCCACTGCGCCGATGAAACCGCCGCCGGCCGCCGCTCCGAGCACCACGCCGAGGTTGGCCGCCGAGACATAGAGGCTGGTGGCGAACTCGGGCGCATCCGGCGCCGCCGAGGTCATCCACATCTGGCTGACGATCAAACCGCTGGTATGCGCCGCGCCCCATAGCAGGCAGATCGGCAGCATGACCGCGAACGACGGCGAAGCGAACACCAGCAGCACGCCATAGGCGGTCGCCAGCGCCACGGGATAGCCCAGCACGGTCTGGGCGAGCCGGCGTCCCAGCGCACGCCCGGCCAGCAGGTTGCCCAGCACGCCGCCCACGCCGAAGACCGCCAGCAGCACGCTAATCGCCTCGCCACCCAGGTGCGCCTGCCGCGCCAGGTATTCGGCGGCATAGCTGTAGACGGAGAACATCGCGGCGAACACGCACACCGCCATCGCGATGGACAGCCACACCGTGGGTCTACGCAGGACGGCCAGCGGTCGTCCCAGCGTGGCCGCCTGCGCCTCGGTCCTGGAGGGCAGCATGATCCACAGCCCTACGGCAGCGGCTAGGCTCACCGCTGCGCAGAAGTAGAACGCCGCCTCGTAGGACACCCTGGCCTCGATCCAGGTCGCCAACGGCACGCCCAGCACTAACCCCAGCGTGGTGCCAAGGAAGGCCATCAAGGTCGCGTGCGCGGCACGTTCCGGCGGGTACAGCGAGACCGCCGCGGCGAAGGCCACCGAAAAGAACACCGGGTGCAGCAGCGCCGACGGCACCCGCAGCGCCATCAGCACGCCGAAGCTCGGTGCCCAGGCCGACAGCAGGCTGCACAGACTGAAGACCAGCAGCGAACCGGCCAGTACCTTGCGCCGCTCGAAGCGTGACAGCCACAACACCATGGCCGGCCCGCACACCGCGACCACGCCCGCGAACAGCGCGACCAGCCAGCCGGCCTGCGCGACCGTGATGCCGTATCGCTGGACGATGGCCGGCAGGATGCCGACCACGCCGAACTCGACGGCATACAGACCGAACAGCCCCAGTGCGATGAAGAACAGTGCGCGCGCGCCATTCATGGCTGCGCCTCCGTCTGCCGATCGGGCGTCGTCGCCGGGCATGACCCGGCCGCACCCACAGGGGCGGGAAAGCCATGCTGCCTGGCCGCCCACACCACCCCCAGCGTTGCCGCCAGCAAGACCAGCAAGGCCGGTGCGAAGGCGCCAACGCCCAGCCGTTCGAGCAGCACGCCGCCAATGATGCCGCCCCCGGCAATGGCCGTGTTCCAGGCGGTGACCAGCATCGACTGGGCGACGTCCGCCGCTTCGCCCGCCGTCTTGGCCAGCGCCGTCTGGAACAGCGTGGCCGCGCCGCCGAAGGCCAGGCCCCACGTAGCCACCGCTGCATAGACCACGACAGGCGCATCGCCCGCCACGCCCAGGGCCAGCGCGGACAGGCCGAACAAAGCGGTGCTGGCCAGCGTCAGCGCCCGCAGATGGCGGTCGATCAGCACGCCGACGATCCAGATGCCCAGCAGCGAGGTGACGCCGAACACCAGCAGCACCAAGTCCGTGCGCTCGGCCATGCCCGCCGCCGCGAGGAACGGCGCGATGTAGGTGTAGAGGAGGTTGTGCGCCAGCACGAAGGCCAGCACCACGAACAGCACCGGGCGCACGCCGGCGAGGGTGAAGACCTGGCGCAGCGGCAGCCGGCTGCCTGCGGCCTGTCCGGCGAAGTCCGGCACCTGGACACGGACCCACACCATGAGCACCAGCGCCAGCGCGCTCATGAGGCCGAAGCACGCCCGCCACCCCACCAGGTTGCCAAGGAAGGTGCCGGCCGGCACGCCCAGCGACAGTGCCAGCGGCGTGCCAACCATCGCGATGGCGATGGCCCGCCCCTTCTGGTGCTCAGGTACCAGGCGCGCGGCATAGCCCGCCAGCAGCGCCCACAGCAGCCCGGCCGACACGCCCGCGAGGAAGCGGGCCACCATCGTCAGGACATAGCTGCCGGAGAACGTGGTGACGGTATTGGCGACGACGAAGCCGGCGATGGCCGCCAGCAACAGCGGACGGCGGCGCAGGCCTTGCGTGGCGGCGGTCAGCGGAATGGCCGCCACCAGCGACCCGATGGCGTAGATCGTCACGGTCTGGCCGACCCAGCCTTGCGATACCATCAGTCCTTGCGCCATCTGCGGCAGCAGCCCGGCCGGCAGCGCTTCGGTCAGGATGGTGATGAAGGCGGCCATCGCCAGGGCCAGCAGCGACGCCAGCGGCAGGCGGTCATGGGCAGCGGCGCTCATCGTCCGGCCGCCCATGCGGGTTGTGTCGTACGTGCCGGTCTCGTTGTCATCCCCGCACCTCCAACGCGCCATAGACGGCATCGCGCAGGTCAGTGACGAAACGGCCGCACATGCCTTCGTACAGCGTGTTGGTCAGTGCCACGACGCTCAGGCCATGCGCCCGGTCCACGAACCAGGAATGGCCATAGGCGCCGCCCCAGCGCCAGGTGCCCGCCGATTCCGGCGACGCGGCCAGGCGAGGGTCGCGCAGGATCGAGAAGCCGAGGCCAAAACCACAGCCGGGCACGTTGGGCAGTTCCAGGCCATCGGTCTGGTCCCGGCTCATTTCCGCGATCAATGCGTCGGGCAGCAGCGCACCTCCGCCCTGGCGCAGGGCCTCCAGCAGGCGCAGCAGGTCCATGGCGGTGCCGGCCATGCCTGCGCCACCCGATGGGAAGGCCTGCGCGTCGAAGATGCGCGCAGGGCTGTAGGTGATGCCGACGGCGCCCTCGAAGGCAGAGACCGTCTCGCCCTCGGCCAGCGGGTGGGGCCGGGGTGTGTCGTTGACATAGGCAGTGGCCACACGCTGGGGATCGCGCGCCACGAAGGCGGTGTCCAGCATGCCCAACGAGCCTGTGACCAGCTGGCGCACCGCTTTATCCAGCGGGGTGCCGTGGATGCGCTCGACCAGCGCCCCCAGCACGTCGGTGGCCAAGGAATAGCCCCAGGCGGTGCCCGGCTGGTGCAGCAGCGGCACGCTGGCCAGGCGGCGCAGGTTCTCCTCCAGGCTGATGCCGCTGGCGTCCATGCCGTCGGAGATGCCGGCGCGTGCATAGGGACCATCGGCGTCCGCCTCGAAGAACCGGTAGCCGAGACCGGCCGTATGGCTGAGCAATTGCCGCGCGGTGATACACGCCGGCCGGCCATCGGCCAGCCGCGGCTGGAACTCGGGCAGCCAGCGCGCGATGCCCGCATCCAGATCGAGCCGGCCCTGCGCCACCAGCGCCAGGGCCGCGGCGGAGACGATGGGCTTGCTGATCGAGGCCAGGCGGAACACGGTGTCCAGCGTCATCGGCCGTGCGCTTTCGCGGTCGGCCAGGCCGGCGGCCTGCTGGTGGATCAGCGCGCCGTCGCGTGCCACGAGGACGACGGCCCCGACCAGGCGCCGGTCGTCGAGCGTCTGCTGGACGACGGCCTGGAGACGTTCTGACAGGTGAGCGTGTTGCGCGCCCGGGCGCGCAGGAACAGGAAGTTGGAGCGTCGTCATGGCAAGTACCTCGGTTCAACGGGCATGCCTCAACGATAGAAATCTCTCTATTGGAGAAAAAGCCGGCTACAGTTCCTTGGTGTGCGGAACACAGTGTCCGCAATTGTAAGGAGAGCTGAACATGGAAAGCCTCAATGGCTTCGTGGTGTTCGTCCAAGTGGCTGAAACACGCAGCTTCGTCGCCGCCGGCCGTCTGCTGGGCGTGTCAGCCTCGGCCATCGGCAAGAGTGTGGCGCGGCTGGAACAAAAGCTGGGGGTGCGTCTGTTCCATCGCAGCACGCGCAGCGTCACCCTCACAGCCGAAGGCACGCTGTTCCTGGAGCGCAGCCGGCGCATCCTGGCTGAGATCGAGGCAGCGGAACTGGAACTGTCACAGGCCGCAGCGGTACCGCGCGGGCGCCTGCGGGTGAGCCTGCCGCTGGTCAGCGCGCTGGTGCTGCCGGTGCTGGCCGAGTTCATGCGTGAATACCCGGAAATCGAGCTGGACCTGGACTTCACCGACCGCATGGTCGATGTGATCGAGGAAGGTTTCGACGCGGTGGTGCGCACGGGCGAGCCGAGCGACTCCCGCCTGTCGGCACGCCGTCTGGGCACCTTCCAGGCGCGACTGGTTGCCTCGCCGGATTATCTGGCGCGCCGAGGCACGCCCAAGGCGCCCTCCGATCTGCGTCAACACACCTGCTTGCACTATCGCTTTCCCAACAGCGGCAAACTGGAGACGTGGGCGTTGCGGCAGGAACCTGGCGCACCGGACCTGGTATTGCCCACCTCAATGATCTGCAACAACATCGAGACGCGCGTGTGCTTTGCGCTACAGGGCCTGGGGATCGCCTACCTGCCCGACTTCGCCATCCGCGAGCCACTGGGCGATGGCCGGCTCATGCCGATCCTGGCCGAGCATGTGGAGCGCACTGGCGTGTTCCATGTGCTGTGGCCGGCGAGCAAACACCCCTTGCCCAAGGTGCGAGCGCTGGTGGACTTCCTTGGCGAGAGGGTGTTTCCAGAAGGTCGTGCTGAGGGGAGCCGAGTCGCTCGGCGATAGCAGCACCGATGGAGATTCGGCCCAACGCAGGGTGAAGTGGCCCGGCACGCCGCCTCCTTCGCGGGTGACGCCACGCGCCTGGTGGTAGCCGGGAACAGTTCCGGCGGCAATTACGCGGCGGTCATGGCGCAGATGGAGCTACAACATCTACGCCAGTTCATGGACGTTGTTGAAGAACGAGATTGAGTTCTTCGGCCTTGGCCAGAAAACAGCGCCAGCGTCGAAGCGCAATCACCGGCCTCCTACTCCGGTAGCTTTCGCGGTAGCCAGACCCAGGCCACGATGCCAACCAGCAGCGTGAGCAACCCGCCGACGCCCATGGCTACGTGCAACCCCGACAGGAACGCCTCCTTCGCCTGCAGCACGGTTTCGGCGGTGACACCGGCGCGGTCGAGGGTTTCGTTCAAGGTGCCGGCTACCCCCGGCCCGGACAGGCGGAAGACCAGCGCCGCCAATGATCCAAGCAGCGTGATACCCAGCGCGTTGCCGATTTCATTACTGGTTTCCGCAATGGAGCCGGCCGCGCCTGCACGCTCGGGCGACACCGCCGACACCGCCGACACCGCCGACACCGCAATTTCGGCTACCAAGCTGAACGACAGACCGTACCCGAGGCTCGCAATCACTGCCGAGGCCACGAACGCAATGGCGCCTGCCTCGGTTGTCGTGAGCAGCAGCAGCGACACGCCGGCGCTGATCAGCAGATGCGTTGCAACCAAGCCAGCCTTGCGGCCGATGCGCTCCACGATACGGCTTGTACCGATACAGGTGAGCGTGAGCACCACGGCGCCCGGTAGGGTCAGCAGCGCCGCGGTGAACACCTCTAAGCCCAACACCGATTGCAGGTAGATGCCCGACAAGTAGCCAGCTGCGGACCAGACCACCAGTGACAGCAGGCCGGTCAAAATGGCGATCGAGAAGACGCGATCCTTGAACAGGCTCAGGTCCAGCAGGGGGAACTCAATCTTCATCTGCCTGTGGACGAACAGCGCCAGCGCAACGATGCCGGCGAGGCCCATGGCGAGCTGCGGCGTCGTGAAACCCATTGCCGCTGCGCTCTTGACGGAGTACGTGAACAACAGGATGCCGGTGGCTGACAGCAGCAAGCTGGGCATATCAATGCGTCCATAGCGCGTCGCGCGGACTTCACGCAACAGCATCGGCGCGGCCAGCAGAAAAGCCAGTACCACCGGCACGTTGATCAGGAACACCACGCCCCAGTCGAAGCGTTGCAGCAGCAGGCCACCGATGACCGGGCCGATGGCGAAGCCTGCCGCGAACGTGGCCGCGAAGATGCCGATCGCCTGCGCGCGCTGGCGCCGGTCGGCAAACAAGGCGCTGACGATGGCCAGCCCCGAAGGAAGCAGCGTGGCCCCACCCAGCCCCATCAGCGCGCGGAACGCGATCATGGCCTCGGGGGTGGTCGAGTAGGCCACGCCCAGCGATCCCGCACCGAAGAGGGTGGCCCCCGCCATGATCAGCTTCAATCGCCCATAGCGGTCCCCGATATTGCCGAAGGTGATCAGCAGCGAACCGACGACGAAGCCGTAGATGTCGAGGATCCAAAGCGCCTGTTCGGCCGTGGGCAGGATGGAGGAGGTGACGCGTGGCATGGCGAGATACAGCACCGAGCCATCCATCGCCACCAGCAGGACGAGGGCAAGAACGGCCAGAAGGCCAAGCCAAGCCTTGCGGCCGGCGGGTTGTGCAGTCGATGAAGTAGTCGTCATGGTCTTGAGCTCGTTGCGGGCGCATTCCGATTGCGACCAGGAAGCGCGCCTTATATACTTTAAGTAACCTACAAATGTTAAGTTACTTTTGGTACATAGCGATGTCAAGCCAGAACAGAACCCCTGCTGCCACCCAGAATTCACCACGCCGTCGCCTGCCCAGGGAAGAGCGCTTGCGTCAGTTGTTGGATGTCTCCTGGGGCTTGATCCGAGAGGAAGGCACTGACGCGCTGACCCTGGGACGGCTCGCCGACGCCGCGGGAGTCACCAAGCCGGTGGTCTATGGCCACTTCGGCACGCGCAACGGCCTGCTGGCGGCGCTTTATCAGGATTTCGACGTACGCCAGACGGCGGTGATCGACGCAGCCATCGCCGCCAGCCAGCCTAGTCTGCAAGACAAGGCCCGCATCATCGCTGCCAGCTATGTCGACTGCGTGTTAGCCCAGGGGCGCGAGATTCCGGATGTCCTGGCGGCGCTCGGCGGCTCGCCGGAACTGGCAACGGTCAAACGGCACTACCAGCAAGCCTTCATCGAGAAGTGTCAGACCCTCTTCGCGCCCTTCGCAGGCTCGCATGGTGTTTCGACAGCCGGCTTGTGGGGGATGCTCGGTGCGGCCGATGCGCTGGCGCAAGCGGCAGTAGCCGGGGATATCAGCGAAGAACAGGCGCGAGGCGAGTTGCAGGAGACCATTCTGGCGATGGTCAAACGCAGCAAGTAGGCCACCGACGCGCGTCAGCCGCGTGGAGAGGGCGAACAGCACCGCGCCCAGCTTTACTTCCAAAACCGTGAGCAAGCAGATCGCCCGGCTGGAACAGGCGCTGGGCACCACCCTGTTCCAGCGCAACACCCGCAATCTGCGCATCACCGATGAGGGCCGCGCCATCGCCGAGCGAGCGCGGGTCGCGCTGGCGGTGCTGGAAGAGATGCAGGAACTGGCGAGCGGCGGCGGTCGGGAACTGAGCGGCACCCTTCGCCTGACGGCGCCTATGCCATTCGGCCGCAAGTTCGTCGCGCCGGCGATTGACGATTTCTGCCGCCTGCACCCTCGGGTCGGCTTCGACCTGCGCCTGTCCGATCAGGTGCAGGATCTGTATGGCGGCGACCTGGACATGGCCATCCGCATGGGTGAGTTGGCTGACTCGCGGCTGGTGGCGCGGCGCGTGGCCGGCAACCGGCGCATCCTGGCGGCGTCTCCGGCCTACCTGGAAGCGCATGGCCGCCCCGAAAATCCGGATGACCTGGCCCGGCACAACTGCCTGGTGTTTGCCTATCCCGGCCTGCTGCAAAACACCTGGCCGCTGCGCAAGGGTCGCCGGGAGCAATCCGTCGCGGTCAGCGGCCGCTTGTGCAGCGACAGCGGCGATGTCCTGCATGCGTGGTGCCTGGCCGGGCTGGGGATCTCGCTGCGCGAAACCTGGGACATCCACGAGGAACTACGCGACGGGCGGCTGCTGCGCGTGCTGCCGGAATGGGAAGCCACGCCCTCGAAGATCAGCCTCGTGCGGACACGGCGCGAGCCCGTGCCGCGCCGGCTGGCGGCGTTCAGTGATTTCCTGCTGGAACGCTGGCGGGACGCGCCATGGGATGCGGCCTGACAGATTCAACGTCCTTGGGCCTCGTCGGCCAACATCCCTGCGAGCGGCACCGACTGCCTGTCGAGCCAACCGCTCCACACCGTCAGCAGCAGACCCACGCCGACCATGATCGCACCGACCCACGGCGTTGCCCCCAACCCCAGCCGGGAATCGGCCACCAGGCCGCCAAGGAAGGCGCCGAGCGCGATACCGGCATTGGCCGCCGACACATTGAGGGTGGAGGCGATATCCACGTGGCCGGGCCGATGGCGCTGGGCCAGTTGCACCACGTAGAGCGCCAGGCCCGGCACGTTGCAGAACATCAATGCACCGAGCACCGCGAGCGTCAGGATCGCGCCGAGCATGGACGCGACGGTGAAGGTGAAGATCAACAGCACCGTCGCCTGCGCGCCCAGCATCAGCGCCAGCGTGGGCACGAGCTTGCCGGCGGACACGCGCCCGCCCAGGACATTGCCGACGATCACCGACACGCCGTAGAGGGCCAGCATCCAGGCCACGCCGTCCGGGCCGAAGCCGGTGATCTCGGCCAGGATGCTGGGCAGGTAGGCGAAAGCGACGAAGGTGCCGCCCCAGGCACAGAAGTTCATGCCGAACGCGATCAGCAGGCGTCCGCTGCCCAGCACCTTGACCTGCTCGATGAGACCGCCGGCCGGTGCGGTGTCGATCCTGCGCGGCAAGGTGGCCGCCATCGCGAGCAGCGACACCAGCCCAATGGCGGCGACGAACCAGTAGGCCATCGGCCAGCCCAGGCGCTGACCGATAAGGGTCGCCAGCGGAACACCGGCGGCGACCGCGATGGTCAGGCCGCCGAACACCAACGCCACCGCCGAGGCGCGCCGGTCTTCTCCTACCAGACTCGCGGCGATCGCTGCGCCGACGCCAAAGAAGATGCCATGCGGCAAGGCGGAGACGATGCGCGCGCCGATGAGGAGTTCGTAGCGCGTGCTCAAGGCGGCGGCTGCATTGGCCAGCACGAACAAGGCCATCACCGCCAGCATCAATGTCTTGCGTGACAGGTTTCCCGTAAGCGCTGCAAGGATCGGCGACCCGAGGCTGACACCCAATGCATAGCCGCTGACGACCAAGCCGGCGCGTGCCAGGTCGACCCCGAAGTCATCGGCGATCTGGGGCAGCACGCCGACGCTGGCGTACTCGGTAGTGCCGATGGCGAAGCCACCGATCATCATGGACAGCAAAGCGGGCAGGGGGCTGCGTTGAGTGGACACGGCCATCAAAAGCTCCGACATAAACAGGTTGGATGGTCTTCCGGAGCCTAGAGCGAGCCGTTATGGTGAAATAGAAGCTTCAATTCAATTCATCATGGAAATGGATTCGTTGAATGTCACGGCAGAACATCAATCGCTCCTTCGAGATGGAAGCCTTCGTTGCGGTGGTCGCTGCCGAGGGATTCACGGCCGCCGCCGAACCCCTGGGCCTGACAGCTTCGGCTGTCAGCAAGCTCATCCAGCGGCTGGAAACGCGTCTGGGAACGAAGCTGCTGCATCGCACCACGCGCAAGTTACAACTTACGTCTGAGGGCAGAGCCTTCCATGAGCGTTGCCTGCGCATCCTCGACGACATCGACTGCGCCGAGCATGAAGCCGCACAGGGGGGATCGCCGCGCGGGCGCGTGCGGGTGAACAGCCAAGTGGCCTTTGGCGTTCACTACCTACTGCCACGCTTGTCGGAGTTCCTGGAGCGCTATCCGGACGTCCAACTGGACGTGACCCTGAGCGACATCGTGGTCGATCTGCTGGAAGACCCTAGCGATGTGGCGATCCGCACCGGACCGCTGCCCGATTCGCGCCTGACCCAGCGCCGGCTGGGCGCCAGCGGCCTGGTGGTGGTCGCCTCGCCGGATTACCTGCACCGCGCCGGCACGCCAGAACGGCCGGAGGACCTGCACCAGCATCGGCGTTTGGGCTTCACCTACGGCCGGCACGTGGATGCCTGGCCCTTCAAGAACGGCGATGGTGTGCCTATTGCCATCCCCCCTTCGGACGACCTGCGCGTAGGCGATGGCGAAAGCATGCGGCAGATGGCGCTGACCGGCGCCGGTGTGGCCCGGCTGGCGCGCTACCACGTCGGAGGCGATCTCGCCGCTGGCCGGCTGGTGCCTTTGCTGGAAAGGTACGATTGCAGCGCCGTGGAAGAGATCCATGCGGTGTTCGTCGGCCCCGGACGCCAGGTGCCGGCCAGGGTTCGAGTGCTGCTGGATTTCCTGGCCGAACGGATCTTGCGGTAGTTGGCCTGCCGATGTCCCCCAAGCGCTGGGCCTCGGGTAGCACGTTGCCGAGAAGTCGCGGCTAACCAGAGAGCGCACCGCGAAAGCGGCGAGTCTCCGAGGGGGATTCGCCGTAGCGGCGCTTGTATTCCTGGGCGAAACGACCCAGGTGGGCGAAGCCCCATTTGTAGGCCGTATCGGTAACCGACTCGACTCGCCCGCTGCGCAGTTCTTCGTTGACCCGCTCCAGGCGCAGGTCACGCAGATAGTGCATCGGCGTGGTGCCGCGATAGGTACGGAAGCCGGCGAATAGCGTACGCACGCTGACACCGCCATGCTCGGCCAGGGTCTCGACACTCAGGGGCTCGTGCAGGTGCTCGGCGATGTAGGCCTCGATGCGCTTGATGAAGTAGGGCGAGACGTTGCGCTCGCGAGTGCCTTCCAACTGGTCGTGCAGGGAATGTGGCTGGCCATAGAGCAGGGCGTTGAGCAGCGAGGATTCGAATTGCTTGAGCACCAGCGGCTGATGGATCGGATGCGCCGGATCGGCCAGGCCGTCCATGAGCAGGCCGAGCAGTTGCAGGAAATAGCTACCACCCGGTTGGCGCAAGTCCAACCGTGGGTCGAACCGCGGCAGGCGTCCCTGCTGCGGCAGGTGCTGGGCGCAGTGGTGCTCCAGGTCGCCGCGCTCCAGGCGCAGCACCAGCTGGGCCGCACCGCCGTACCAGCGCATGCGCACGGGCAACTCCGGCGATAACAGCGCGGCTACCTGGGGCGAAGACTGGAAATCCACCGCGCCACAGTGGATGTCAGCGCCACCGGTGAGGGGGATCTGGATCAGGTAGAAGTCCCGCAGGCACTGGGGATCGATGTCGACATCGGTGCCGTATTCCAGGCGATTGAGCGACAGCCGCCCCCGGCTGACATGGTGCAGGCTGGCGCTGACCGCCTCGCCGCGCTGGACCGGCTTCAGCTCATGGGGTTTGAAGACCTTGCTGACGCCCTGGCAGGCCGCATCCCGGTCGGCGACCAGGAATTGCAGGCTGCTCGAGCAGAACAGACGGGTCTGGCGAAAGCGTTCTCCGCTTCCGGAGGGCGTGACGTCTTGGGTCATTGTTACCTCCTTGCACACAGGCGTGGCCCCCTGCACCCTTTTGTTTCCTCTTGCCTGCAGCCAGCGGATAGCGGCTGCAGGCAACGGATAGTGACTGGGCAACGGGACTCGTTCTTGGCCGCTCACGGTCGGCCTTGCAGAGGATTTTGCAAGGGGCGGGCCAAGGGCAGCGTCTGGCAGAGGGTTTCGGGCGATCAGCGCCCAGCCGTTCGCCTTTCGCTCAGGTGTCGTCCTGGCGCAGCCGTCCATGCTCGCTGCGCACCGCGGCCATGAAGGTCTGCATGGCCGAAGACTGCACCCGGTGGCGGCGCCGGATCAGCCCATAGGGCGGCAGTCGTGGCTCGAAGGCAATGGGCAGCACCGCCAGCAGGTGGCGGCCGGGGTAGTCGTTGACCACCGACAGCGGCGTGACCCCGAGCATGTCGGTCTGCTGCACCAGCGCCAGCAGGGTCATGATGGAGGTGGTCTCGACGATGCTGCCGGGGATGTCGACCCGGGCATCGTGGAAGGCCTGGTTGATGATGGCCCTCATCGGGCTGGGGTGCTGCTGCAGCACCCAGGTGTGTTCCTGCAATTCGCCCCAGGTCAGGTGGGTGGCCTGGGCCAGGGGGTTCTGAGCGCCGGCGATCACGCAGAGCACCTCTTCGCCGAGGCTGTCGAACAGCAGTTCCTCGGCGCGGGCGCCGGTGGGGATGCGCCCCAGGACCACGTCCAGCTGGTCCTGCAGCAGCGCCTGGACCAGCACGTCGCTGGTATCCACCTGGATCGACG
>Ga0157371_10000937_pt1 | contig 32624 bp, 36 predicted proteins | sample C45metaG_FD_113462 | JGI IMG/M metagenome (GOLD analysis project Ga0157371, IMG submission 113462) | Corn rhizosphere microbial communities from Kellogg Biological Station, Michigan, USA - C4-5 metaG | ecosystem: Host-associated > Plants > Roots > Rhizosphere > Soil | place: USA: Michigan... | reverse complement strand
TGTGTCTTGGTCACGAATCTCACCAACCATAACAATATCTGGGTCTAAGCGCAGCACAGCACGAAGCTTTTCGGCGAAGCCTGAGGCGTTAGTATCGCCGTGCACAGGAATCTGCACAACACCGGGCATAAAGTACTCAACCGGGTCTTCAAGGGTGATAATCTTGCGCTCATCGCTATTAAGTGTGTTAAGAAGTGAGTAGAGTGTCGTGGTCTTACCAGAACCAGTTGGACCTACGATAAGTACCATACCTGTCGGGTGGCGAATAATATCATCGACGACGTCACGCTCACGAGGCGATAAGCTCAGATTGTCGAGCTTGAGAAGTTCCATCTTCATCGTAAAGAGACGCATCACCACATCTTGTCCATAGGCAGTTGGCACCGTTTCGACACGAAGGTTTAACGTTACCTCTTCGCCAGTAGCCAAACGGTACTTGCTATTGATGTGTCCAGTTTGAGCATCGTCAGCACCGGTCGAAACATTAGCGGCAACGGCAATTGACGATAGCACAGTACGGTACTTGTCATAGCTTAAGACAGCGATGGGGTGCAATACGCCATCGACGCGAAAACGAATCCGAACACCACCTTCTTGGTTTTCCAGGTGGATGTCGGACGCCTTTAGTCGATATGCTTGTTGCACCAAGTATGCCAATACATCATCTGCACGCACTTGCTCGAGTGTTGCCGTTACAGTGCGAACGAGCTCAGCACCATCGTTGGCGGCAAACGAGATTTCTTGGTAGCTAATTTTCTTTGGTGGATCATAGAGCCGCATGTATTCGCGGTAACCGCTATCTGACATAATGGCAAACTTGGTTAGCCTGTCTGTAAAGCGCTGCTCAAGCTCACGAAGTGTCTGCTGCGATGTTGTCGTAGTAATGCCGAATAGCAAATTACTCTCGTCTGCTTCTACAGGCACGACTCGCTTCTGGTACATTTCTTGTACCGTCAAAAGGTCTTTATACAAAACCTTGGTTGGTTCACGGGTATCAACGTAGTTGAGACCCAAAATACTGGCACGTCGCTGTGTTGCGACCTCTTCGTCGTATCGGGCATCCTGACTCATATTACTTACTAGTATAGCATGAGCATGATCCAAAAATAGATCTGAAAAACATTTCAATAACAGATTTGCATTTACGCCAACTATCGGTAGAATAAGCGCATATGCGAGATGTTGTTCTGATAGCACATAACCTTCGAAGCTGCCACAATGTTGGCTCACTTTTGCGCACCGCCGAGGGCCTAGGTGTCACGCACGTCTTTTTAACCGGCTACACACCCTACCCCGTTATAACTGGCGCCGACCCACGGTTGCCGCACCTTGCACTTAAGATCGACAAGCAAATACATAAAACAGCGCTCGACGCCGAGCGTCAGGTTGACTGGACGGCCGAAGAAAACCTATCAAAGGTCTTTGACGCACTGCATGCAGATGGCTACACAATCGCTGCCATCGAGCAAGCCGACAGTGCAGTCTCATTGCCCGAATATCACATGCCAGACAAAATAGCCCTCCTTGTTGGGCGCGAAGTCGAAGGTGTAGAGCCCGAAGTACTCGCCCAGTGCGATGCCATTCTTGAAATTCCTATGTTTGGCCACAAAGAGTCGTTTAATGTCGTCCAGGCCGCTGCCATGGGGCTATTCCAAGCACGCTTTAGCGCCTAATACCGCTTATGGTATACTATTGGCATTATGGTATTAGCTCCACAACAAAAACGTAAACCATCAATGCATCATAAAAAACGCAGCGGTCAGCACCAAAAGCAGACCAAGCACTACCTCAAGACATATTGGCCATTCTTGCCAATTGTAGCTGGCGGCTTTATCGCCAATGTTATTCTTGAAGCTACAATGCAAGCAAGTAGCGTGAGCATCCCTGCAAGCATTGCATATCCCACACGCCTTGACGTCTGGACTAACGCTAATACCAGTCTTGTAATTATCGTACTAGCGCTCGTTATTGGAGCGGCTGCACTGTTTATCACGCGACACACTCGGGCCTGGCAACGTGCACTTGTTAAGGGTGAAGGGTTCATACTTCACCACAAGTCGCTTGATTTGCTTCTGGTCAGCGTTATTGTCGTCGGCTTTGTCATTACAAGAACCGTTTAGTACGACTCCTACTGCACTTTGATATTTTCGGGGCCCACGAGGCCTCGAATTTTTTCTATGATTGCATCTGTTTTATCAATACCTGATGGCAGTTTGATGATCTGTTTGGATTCGGTCGGGCCGAGCACCAAAATAACATCTGTTTCGCCTTTACAGTTATCAATAATCTGCTTCAGTGAGAGCAGCAACTGCTGGTTATGGCTGTCGACAAGACGGATGAATACGCGCTCGGGTTGTTTTGGCCTTGGCGCAACATCAGCTTCGGTTTTCTTGGACTTATCAGTAGATTGGGTAGCGACTCGATCTTTAGTAGCGGTCACCGATGCTGCGGCGCTGCGGCGACTGCCCGGACCACGCATCTTTTTCCCAGTTGCCTGATACGTTTGTGCCTGCTCGGCAGTAACTTCGCGGGCATCATCTATCAAGATCTTTACTTCAACACCGATGTTGCCGTCACGATCTTTGGATGAAATCTTACCACGTGCCAATACTACGCGGTCACGCTCCCACAACCCTGCTGTCTGCTGATACGATCCAGGAAACAGAATAAGCTCAAGCTCAGCATGTTTGTCTTCAAGTTTTACAAAGGCCATTTTTTGACCATTACGCGTGGTAATTTCACGAACGTCACTAATTGTGCCGCCGACCACTACGCCGCGGCCTTCATGCTCAGGCTTAAGTTCATCCATCGGCATCGCCTGTTCGCTCAAGAATGTCTCAAACATTGCTAATGGGTGCTGGCTTAGATATAGGCCGAGGAGCTCGCGCTCCCAAAGCAGTTGTTCGCGTGGCGAGAAAACAGTGGCGGCTTTTTCGATAGCGAGTTTTGGCTTGGTCACAGCAGCCGACCCTTCGATAACCATGCCGAACAGATCAGTCTGGCCGCTGTTAGCTTCTTTTTGTAGTCGGTTAGCATACGCGAGCATCATGTCTAAGTTGTGCAAGAGGTCTGATCGATTACCAAAACGATCAAAAGCGCCAGCCTTAATGAGACTTTCAACGTTTTTGCGGTTTACAATGCGGGGATTAACTTTGGAGAGATAATCTTCGAGGCTCGAAAACTTACCTTCGATTTCACGGGCACGCAGAATCTCTTCGACAGCACCAGTACCAACATTTTTGATAGCATTCATACCAAAACGGATAGGCGCCCGACGATTGTCAGGGTTTTCGGGGTCGCGAACGACCGCAAACTCAAGAAATGATTCGTTGATATCAGGAGGCAAAACGTCGATACCCATGTGCTTACACTCGGTAATTTCGATAGCCAAGCGGTCAGTATCGTCATAGTCGCTTGTCATAACTGCCGCCATGAAGGCTGCGGGATACAGAGCCTTTAGATATGCCGTCCAGTAGGCAATAAGACCGTAACAAGCAGCATGAGACTTGTTAAAGCAGTACGCCGCAAAGTCCTCGAGCTGCTTCCAGAAGCGCTCCATCAAATCGCGTGGCACACCTGAATGCTTTTCGGCGCCGTCGATCATCTTATCTTTCATCTTGGCCATCAGGTCAATTTTCTTTTTACCGATTGCTTTGCGAAGCGTATCAGCCTCACCACCCGTAAAGCCGGCAACTTCCTTCGAAATCTGCATCACTTGCTCTTGGTACACCAAAACACCATAGGTATTTTTGAGAGCGTTTTCCATACTTGGATGCGGGTAAGTAATTTGTTTTAGACCGTGCTTACGAGCAATAAAGTCATCAATAAACTGCATTGGCCCCGGACGATACAGCGCCACCATGGCAATAATATCTTCAAAAACCGTGGGCTTTAGTTCCTTAAGATAGCGCTTCATACCAGCGGATTCCAACTGAAAGACACCAGTCGTATCGCCACTTCCGAGCAAGTCGTATGCCGCTTTATCATCAAGCGGAATTGTCGATAGATCGATATCACGACCGTACACACGCTTGATGATGCGAAGTGCGTTGTTAATGATCGTTAGGTTAGAAAGACCCAAGAAGTCCATCTTTAGCAGACCAAGCTCTTCGACGGTCCCCATGGGGAACTGCGCCGTCACCACGCCTTTTTGCGCCATTTCGAGTGGCACAAATTTAACCAAGTCGTCTGGGGCAATAATAACACCACATGCGTGTACGCCGTGGCTTCGCACAGTACCCTCTAGAATCATCGCTTGATCAATAACCTGCTTCGACGTTTCGTTTGTTTGATACTCGCGGCGCAGATCAGGGTCATCTTTGATAGAAGTTGCTAGTGGAATGTGGCGCCCCTGAACGGGCTGTGGGATAAGCTTAGCGAGACGATCAGCATCAGCATAGGGCACTTGTAGCACGCGGGCCACGTCACGCACTGCGTTGCGCGCAAACATACGACCAAATGTCACGATATTAGAAACACGCTCAGGCCCATATTTGCGGGAACAATACTGAATGACTTCGTCGCGGCGCGAATCCTGAATGTCGATATCAACATCCGGCATACTAATACGATCAGGGTTCAGGAAGCGTTCGAACAGAAGGTCATACTTGAGCGGATCGAGATCAGTAATCTTAACAGTGTATGCAATGATCGAACCAGCAGCGCTCCCGCGCCCCGGTCCAAAGATGATGCCTTGGTCTTTGCCCCAGCTAATAAAGTCAGAGACGATTAAGAAGTACCCGTTAAAGCCCATTTGAGCCACAATACCGAGCTCGTATTCGGCGCGCTTAAGTGGCGCTTCAGGGATAAACTCTTTTGCCTGCTCGATGGTCATTTCGGCGGTCTCGGCTTCGGTTTTGCCGCCATAGCGCCAGGCGAGGCCACGGAAAACCATTTTGCGCAAATAGCTTTCCTCTGTTTCGCCCTCTGGCACTGGGAATTTTGGAATTAAAATTTTACCAAGCTCTATTTCGAGCTGTACTCGGTCAGCAATTTCGCGGGTATTTGCAATAACTTCTGGATATTCTTTGCCCCACCGTTTAATAATCTCGGCCGGATCTTCGACGTGCAGTGGGTAATCTTTGAGCGACATACGCTTTTCATCGCTCAAGAATGAGCCGGTACCAATGCAGAGCAAGATCTCGTGTGCGTCTTGGTCTTCGTGGCGCAAGTAGTGGGCATCACAGGTGACAACAACCTTTATATCAAGCTCTTTTCCGAGTTTGATAACCCCTTGGTTCATCCGGCCCTGCTCGTCATTGTAGATGGGGTTTTCGGGGTGACCGTGATCTTGAATCTCGAGATAGTAGCGGTCGCCAAAGATACTCTTGTACCAGCTGGCAATTTCTTTAGCTTTTTCGAAGTCGCCATCACGGATTGCCGAGCCGACCTCACCACCCATACAAGCACTGGTAACAATCAAGCCTTCGTTATATTTCTCGAGTAGCTCGTGGTCAATACGAGGGTAGTAGTAATACCCTTCAAGGTTGGCAATAGTACTCAGCTGAAACAGATTGCGAAGACCCTGCTCATTCATCGCATGGACAATCAAGTGAAAACGCTGCTTGTCCTTTTGCGGGTCTTTGTCGGTATGTTTGCGCGAGGCAACGTATGTTTCGATGCCAATAATTGGCTTAATACCCTGTGCTGTCGCCTCTTTATAAAATTCGATGGCACCAGAAAGCGTTCCATGGTCCGTCATAGCCACAGCTTCCATGCCGGTCTCTTTAACGTACGAGATCAGATCAGGAATACGCGTCAAACCGTCCAGCAGGCTAAACTGTGTGTGGTTGTGCAGATGCACGTAATCAGCAGGCGTCAGTGTTACTTCGCTCATATTCCCCTCTTGTTGATACTATTATAGCGAAAAAGCTTCTGCTATTTGAAGTACAAAAACTGTTTTACAACACGTGAGGCTTGCATGTAACTGCATTGGGTGCAACTACGATAGCCTGGCGGAGTGCCAAAACCTCTGCCGTCCGCGGCATAGCACACGCTGGATGGTTAGTGTGCAGCTCGGTAAAAATCGGCGCAAAGTCGCCGTCTTTGGTTGCCGTACCGTACGCAATATGCTCAAGATCATACAAAGCTCGCAGCGGCCTGCCGTCACCATCGCGCTCGAGCGCGATCTCAAAGGCTACTATGTCGGCACCGATTCGATCAATAACACCCCAGGGTCCACCGACTGCCGCCACCTGATCAGTCGTCAACCAAGCCCCTTCTTCATCAACATTGCGGAGCAGGCCATCGTGTCCAATGACCGGCGGATGTATCAACGTCTCAAATGGCTGCTGCTGCACGCCCTTGGTGTTACGGCCTTGCTCAAAATTACCGCATACTTGGCCAAACGCCACATAGGCAGGAGTATCGATATGAAATATACCGCCCGCCTGGATGCTCTTGCGAAGTGCAGTGAGTCCCGCACTTGATACAATCGCATGTTCTTTTTTTGCCAGTGCCGCCGCAGTTTCGATGATTATCGATTTTTCTGCGTCACTATCGGGTGCAAATCGGTACGAGCGTGGTTGCTCAAACCCACTCGTCATTGTTTCTGCGAAAATCATAGTATTACCTCTTTAATGCTTGGTAGCGTAGGGTCAGACCACCGACCGCGGGCTGCCCAAATGCGAGCTCATCTGGCTCAGCAAAGAATTCAACAAGCGGACGCACATCAGCTGCCGATGGCCTGAAAGAGGCAGTGCCGTATGGAAGCGTCTGCCCATGCTTCGCAGCATTAATAGCCCACCTGCCGAGTGGTTTTAGCAGAGTATGGGTAAACGTTGAGTTGCCGTATCGCTCAAGACCTGCCCGCTTAACAATGTCTCCGTTTTCTTTGCGAACTCGAAGGGCGAGTGAAACGTCCTCTTCAGAGGCATACAGTGCGAGCGTAGCGAACTCTGCTCCTAGTTGGCTCTCACCCCCCTCTTGCTCGCTACCGCACACCAGCCCCACTGCAATGCTTGCATTATATGGCCCAGTGCTTGCCCGGACATACATGCCGTATGCTGTGTTATTAGCGGCGTCTAGACGCTCTCCAGCCCCCAAGAGGGCTTCATCTTGCCCGGTTAGGTGCACGCGCTGGGTTTGCGCCTCTACTGTCGCAGCGAACTCATGAAGAGCAGCGACTCCTGTGGGTCTATTCATCTGCTATACAATAGCATTACACTAAAGGTTCACCAACATAAAAACACCCTTTTGAGGGGGTGTTTTTATAGCTAGATCAGCGCGTCTTACTTTTTAAGGTATTTGCGCAGGTGTTCAATTGACTTGTTAGCTTCGTTGATTGCCTTGCGGAGTTCTTTGTCGTCCGCGTCACCTTCGTGTACGGCGCTCAGAAGTTCGCGAGCCTTTTCTTTGACAACTTTTGTCTTTTCAACAGCAGCGTCCATTTCTTCACGGGCCTTGCCCTTGAGCGTTTCAGCTTGTTTTTTAGCTTCGTCAAGCACGTTTGAAAGTTCAGTGTGTAGTTTTTTGAGCTGCTTTTCAGCCTCAGTAATAGTCTGCGACGTCTTTTCTTTAATGTCCTGACGAGTCTCTTTACCGCTCTTTGGGGCAGTTAAGATACCTGCAAGGTAGCCAGCCGCAGCAGCAAGTACTGTTCCAATTGCAAATCGTTTTGCTGTTTTTCCCATTGTAGTATCCCCTTCTATTTATCGGATTCTTTACGCTTGTTGACAACTTCTGCGATGGTCTTGATGAAGTGCAAAATGGTAGCAGGACCACTCGCCCTCTTAAACATCTCGGCAACAGAGCCAGCAGAGTCAACAACGTGTTCAGCCTTTTCAGTTATGCGGCGCAGGCTTGCGATCAAGCGCAGCACAACAATAATAACCGTAATTGCCAATGCCAAGAGCACAAGCAGTGCTCCCGCGAGGATAAACATAATGATTTGTTCAGCAGTATTCATATAGTACCCAGTATAATCCGTTCTTAGCGTTTTACAACATCCTCAAGGAATGCACGGAAGTCATCTCCGATATCTTTGCGGCGAAGTGCAAAATCCACAACCGTCTTCAGGTACTCAAGTTTATTACCGGCGTCATAAAACTTGCCGTTTTTAATCTCAAGCGCGTGAAAATCGTGGCCCTCGTCAATCATCATCTGCATTGCAGTCTGGATTTTTACTTCGGTTTTGCCGTCATATTCTGCAGCGATTTTTTCGACATACGGAATAATCTCTGGACGGAACAAGTAGGCACTTACGCTTGCGAGGTTCGATGGCGCATTTGCCTTACCCGGCTTTTCAACAATAGTATCCATTTTGATGAGCCCTGGCTCAACTTCTTGACCAGCGACAACACCATAGCGGTCGTATTCTTCATCTTTCTCAAGGCGAATACACGACAGCACCGATCCATTCGTACGCTTGTACATTTCGATCATCTGCTGGAAGCGTGTGGGAGTCGCGCTAATGAAGTCATCGGCAAAAGCATAGATAAATGGCTCGTCATCGTTGATCAAATGACCAGCATACAAAAGAGGCGCAACATTGCCAAGTGGCTGTTTTTGGCGAACATACACAAAGTTTGCCATATCCGAAATACTTCGAACATCCTCTAAAATCTTTTCTTTACCACCATTAGTTAGCGTCGTTACGAGTTCTGCGCTCGGAATATCAAAGTGGTCCTCGATAGAACGCTTACTGTAGTTACTGACGATGATAATGTCTTTAATACCAGCACTGACTAACTCTTCGACTACATACTGAATAATTGGCTTATCGATAAGCGGTAGCATTTCTTTTGGCATTGCCTTGGTCTGCGGCAAAAATCGGGTGCCAAATCCAGCGGCGGCGATAACAGCTTTTCTAACTTGTTGCATATTCCCTCCTTAATGCGTACGTCGTACTTACTAAATACCGAGACACTCTTTAATGAGTTTCTGGGCGAGCTGTGGGTTAGCACGGCCCTGCGATTGCTTCATAACTTGACCCACCAAGAAGCCGATTGCCTTCATTTCACCGTTCTTAACATCTTCGGCTGCTTTCGGATTAGCCGCAAGCACAGCCTCGACGATAGCCTTAATGGCGCCTTCATCAGATTCTTGGACCAAGCCATGCTGTGCTGCAAAAGCAGCGATATCAGTCACAGGATCAGCGCTGGTCAGGACCTTCGTAAACAGTACTTTGGCGTTAGACGAACTCAGCTTATTAGCTTCGATGAGTTCATTGACAGCCTGGTACATGTGCAGGCGGCTCTGGTTAGTTACATGCTCACTTACTGCCACTGATTCATCATGACGGAGTGGCAATTCAAAGTTTACAAACCAGTTGGCCAGTACTTTGGCGAACGCAGTGTTCTCACTTACCTCAGCGATAAGCGGCAAATATTTAACCTGTGGGAGTTCGATTTCACCTTCGAGTAGTGTGGCGATCTGAGCTTCATCAAGACCAAAGCCTTGCAGGCGCTCGCGCCACACATCTGGCATAACTGGCATTTCAGAACGGACAGCTTCGATGAGTTCATCATCCAGCTCAATAGGCGGGAGATCAGGATCGGGGAAATAGCGATAGTCATGCGCATCCTCTTTGCTTCGCTGCGAGAATGTACGCTGCTTGGCATCATCCCACCCACGAGTTTCTTGTACGATCTTTTCGCCCTTTTCGAGCAATTCAATCTGGCGTTTCGTTTCGTATTCAACTGTTTTTTCGACTGAGCGGAAGGAGTTGAGGTTCTTTGTTTCGGTACGTGTTCCAAACTCACTCGTCTTACTAACAGACACGTTGACGTCAAAACGCATATTGCCGTAGTACAGGTTTGCGTCTGAGACATCAGCATACTTCATGCGCAAATAGAGCTCTTTGGCATATGTCTTAGCCTCTTCTGCGGAGTGCATATCTGGTTCAGAGACAATCTCTAGTAGTGGCGTACCGGCACGGTTAAGGTCTACGAGACTATAGTCAGAGCCCGCAGGGTGCGTGCTTTTACCAGCATCGGCCTCAATGTGAGCCTCGTGAATACCGATTCGCTTCTTTTTGCCATCGACAATAATTTCGATAGCACCGTCGCGAATAATGGGATGTTCAAACTGCGTAATCTGGTAGCCGAGCGGCAAATCAGGATAAAAATAATGTTTACGGTCAAATGCGCTATATTTTTGCGGCGCAGTACCCAATGCAAATGCGGCACGCATAGCCAAACGAACAGCTTCACGGTTTAGTACCGGCAGCGTACCTGGCAAGCCGAAGCAAAGCGGACCGACCAGAGTGTTTGGCACAGCATCACGCGCGTCGTTACCAATAGCTGTAAATAATTTAGTTGCTGTCTTGAGCTGGACGTGACACTCAATGCCAATCGTTACCGTATATTGTTTGCGGGTGTCTTCAGTAATCATTTGGGGAGTGCTCCTAGATCTTTCAAGGCCTGGCGAATGCCAATCAGGGCGTTTTTAACTTCATCTTCTTTGAGCTTTGTCTCGGGGTCGCCCTCAACCTTGCTACGCAGTTTATGACCAAACCATACACTGTCGTTATCGGTAAAAAGGCGCTGAGCACGCACAAGGCGCTCGCCCATATTTTTACCAGCAATGTGACGCTTTTTAAGCGCCTCATCCAGTAAGCGGTCAGCGTCTACAACGGCTTTCGGCCAACTTTCTTTAGCAGAGCAAAGTTTTTGGACTTCTTGCCATCGGTCCTGGAAGCGCTCGCTCTTAATTGGGCGCATGCGGCGCCATACCAAACCAGCAGCAGCGAGAGCCAATACCGCACCAGCGCTAGCGATAATAATCGTCATACTCATGCCAAAACCTCTTCCACTGCTTTCGCAATGCTTAGGAGGTCTCTGTCCTGCTTCTGCGGCGCGATCAGCTGCACGCCCACTGGCAAGTTATCACTCATGCCGGCAGGTACAACTACAGCAGGTACGCCAGCAAGACTCGGCCCAACGGTCATAATATCGGCCAAGTACATCTGAATCGGATCGTTAGCGTTCTCGCCAATCTTGAAGGCAGTCGTTGGCGCAGTTGGGCCAACCAAAAAGTCGACAGATGCAAATGCATCGTTAAACTCTTGGATAAGCTTTGTGCGAACCGTTTGCGCCTTGCGGTAATACGCGTCGTAATAACCACTACTGAGCACATAGGTACCGATCATGATGCGACGTTTAGCTTCTTTACCGAAGCCCTGGCCACGAGTCTTGCTAAAACTCTCTTCGAGGTTTTCAGCATCCGCTGCTGAAAATGCAAAGCGCTGACCGTCGTAGCGGCTCAAGTTACTGCTAATTTCGGCAGGTACAACAATGTAATACACAGCAAGGCTAAGTGGCAATGACGGCAGACTAACTTCGGTAATTGTAGCGCCTGCAGCACGCATCTTATCAATTGATTCACTGATAATGCGCTTCACTTCTGGATCCACGCCTTCACCCATATATTCTTTTACAACCCCAATCTTCTTACCAGAAAGGTCGGCTGATATATCTGTATAGCCTTTTTGATCAGCTGCAATAGTCGTACTGTCGAGTGAGTCCTGGCCAGCCATAACGTCAAGCACCAAAGCAGCGTCATCTACGGTGCGCGTAAGCGGCCCGACAACATCGGTACTACTAGCCATTGCCACAACACCACTTCGTGAGATAAGGCCATAGGTTGGTTTGTAGCCTACACAGCCCGAAAAGCTAGCTGGCTGACGGATAGAACCACCCGTATCCGTACCAAGTGCAAAAGGAGCTAAATCGAGCACTACAGCTGCTGCCGAGCCACCCGATGAACCGCCGGGAACACGAGTAGGGTCATGTGGATTTTTGGTCGTGAAGAAATCACTATTCTCGGTACTACCACCGTGCGCAAAGGCGTCGAGGTTAGCCTTTGCTACGCATATTGCACCTTCGGCCTCGAGGCGTTCGATAGCAGTTGACTGATATGGTGCATCAAATCCTTTGAGAATATTACTCGCCGCAGTTGTTTCAGCGCCAAAAACTAAAAAGTTGTCCTTGGCGATGAACGGCACACCAGCCAAACGCCCAACCGTGCGGCCATCTTTAACACTTGCGTCAATGCTTGCTGCGCGTTCGCGAGCTCGCTCGGCTGTCGTAGCAATAATTGCTTTATATTCGTCTTTATCTGCAATTGTTTGCAAAGCACGCTCAACAAGATCAACCGCCAATAATTGGCCAGATTGTACCTGGGCTGCGATGTCGGCAATAGGAAGCCACTGACTCATCCGATCATCCTCTTAACTTTTAGTTCGTTATCTTGGCGAGCAGGTGCCAGCTTAAGGAGATCGTCACGATGTACACCATAGTCGATAACCGTATCTTCACGCATAACATTAGTGAGGCCAGTCACCTGTGTTGTGGGTGCAAGTCCCGTCACATCTACGTCGCGCAATTGTTCTACGTACTGCAGTACAGCTTCGAGTTCCTTGCGGTACTCTTCTATTTCGTTGTCGTTAAGGGCTAGTCGCGCGAGACGAGCCAATTTTAAGACATCTTCTCGAGATAAATTTGTCATTGGTTTTAGTATATCAGCAGGCTACCGGTGTAGCAATGCTGGTCGTGGCTCCTTTATAGCCTGGAATTATAGCATAGACTCAAGGACGCTGAGCTCAGAGGCAAGAGGCCAGGTGTTGAACGTACAGCCTTCAAGCGAGATGGATTGCTGCATCATGACTGGTGCTGGCGTCCCCACCCCAGGACAAACAGGATTGTCACGGAAGCCCAAGCGATGGCCAGTTTCGTGGTTAATAATCAGCAGGCGGTAGGTCTCTAGGTCCTGGCTCGTTTTATTCCAGGCCTCTGTCGCATAGAGCCAGCGATCATTATTAACTATCACGTTATTGCCCACTTGGCAGTTGTAGTAGCTGTCGCAAATTGCACCAAAGCTCGTCATATTAGCTGGGCTCGCCAGCCAGACAGTGTAGTCACAGCCATTTTCCGCATACTGAAATGCAATACGGCCATTATCAGTCCAACCGCGTGGGTCGGCATAGGTAGCAGCTAGCTTACCAACTAGATCAGATACCTCGTCGGCTGAAACTCCTCGCGTTGCCGTACAGTAGGTATGCATACGAGCACCTTGCCCCGTCACAAGGAGCGTTTGACCTAGCTTGCGACCCAGCAAATACTTAGCAGCAATAGCAATATCACTTCGGTTGCTAGCAGAGCTACCTTGCTTAGTAGCAACATTTACTACGTATGCCTGGACCTTGGCCGTATCTGGCATCATTGTCTGACCGCTCTGGCTATACCAACTCCCTATTTCTTCTTTTGTGGGCGCTACTTTGGTGCCGTTAATCTGGAATACCAACTTTGTTGCAGTTTGTGCAGTGAGCTTAGCTTGTTCGGCCGGTAAATCTGCAGGACCATCCTCACTCGCTATAGACACCGTAGGCACCTGCAGGCCCATACGCTGCTTGCCTACGGCTTTTTGGAACGCAGTCTGGAAAGCCGTCTTGTCTAATTTGTAGCCGTTTTCGGCATCAGCAATCTTGAATTCACCAGCTACGAATGCAATATGACGTGGCTGTGGCTGCTTCAAAAATACTGTGGCAATCTCTTCTGATTTTGCTTTAAAAGTGGCCTCATCGGTGTGTACGACAAGTGGAACCTGCCGAGACACGAACCAGCCAACCATGGGGAGCACAGGACGTGCGTGCTTTAGCTGAGCCGCACTAGCCTGCTTATCAATAGTGATGCCCATGTCTTTAGCCATCACCACCCTGCTTGTTGCATCTTTTTGCAGTGTGAGTTTCAGGGCACTTTCGTTTTGCTCATTAACAAGCGCCTCGATCGTGCTATATTTTTTGCCACCAACAGATAGGTTACCCAAGCGGTAGCCAGGTAGTGCTTTGCCGGCATACATAATTGCCATAATGCCATTAAGCACAAGTAAACCGCCTACAACGGCCGCACCAATATAAACAAGACGCTTTTGTGGAAGGCGGCGATGAGGTTTGCGCCGCGTAAACTGACGATGGTCAATGATATTCATAACGCTTTTGCTAGTATAGCAAGCTTTCGGAGCAAGTTTTACATTTTCTGCTTGATGTCGTTGATAATATCACGGAGCTCTGCAGCTTTCTCAAATTCGAGATTAGCAGCTGCAAGATCCATCTGTGAAGTTAGGTCACGCATCAAGGTGCCATACTCGTCTTTTGGAATCTTCTTAAGATCAAGTTTGGCTCGCTTAGCCTCTTCGCCTAATTCAGGACGCATGCTCTTTTCGATAGCCTTGCTAACACCCGTCGGTGTAATACCATGTTCTGTATTGTAGGCCGCCTGAATTGAACGACGGCGATCAGTCTCATCGAGCGTCAAGCGCATGCTATTGGTAATGCGGTCGGCGTACATAACGACATGCCCTTCGACATGGCGTGCGGCACGGCCAACAATCTGGATTAAGGCTGGTGCACTGCGCAAAAAGCCCTCTTTATCAGCATCCAAAATAGCCACCAAAGACACTTCAGGCAAGTCTAAGCCCTCGCGAAGCAAGTTAATACCTACAAGTACATCGTACGTACCAAGTCGCAGATCGCGCAAAATATCGGTACGGTCAAGTGTATCGACATCACTATGTAAGTAGGCAACCTTTATGCCAAGCTCTTTCAGGTATTCCGTCAGGTCTTCTGACATGCGCTTCGTAAGGGTCGTAACCAAGACACGCTGGTGCTTTTCAATTGTTTTACGAATTTCGCCAATCAAATCATCGATCTGACCTTCAATTGGTCTAATCTCTATAGGAGGATCCAAAAGACCGGTCGGACGGATAACCTGCTGCGCAGGCTCGGGGCTACGGCTCAGCTCATATTCGGCTGGTGTGGCGCTCACGTACACAACTTGATTGACATGCTTTTCATACTCGATAAAGGTCAGTGGGCGGTTGTCGAGAGCACTTGGAAGTCGAAAACCGTGTTCTACCAGTACTTCTTTACGAGCACGGTCACCGTTATACATGGCACGCACCTGCGGAATAGTCATATGGGATTCGTCAACCATCAGCAGGAAGTCATCAGGATAGTAGTCGAGGAGTGTCGCTGGCTGTTCGCCCGCTTCACGATTTGAAAGATACCGACTATAGTTCTCGATGCCTTTGACAAAGCCCGTTTCTTCGAGCATCTCAAGATCGAAACGCGTTCGTTGCTCGATGCGCTGCGCCTCTAAGTACTTACCTTCACTGCGGTATTGGCTCAAGCGTTGTTCAAGTTCTTTTTGTATTTTACCTAACGCAACTTTCAGCTTGTCATGAGGTGTTACATAGTGACTACCTGGGAAAATAGTAAGCGTTTGTGGCTTATCCAAGATCTCGCCAGTTAAAGGCTCGATCTTAATAATGCGGTCAATTTCGTCACCAAAGAACTCAATACGGTACGCTACTTCTTCACCAGCTGGAAATACGTCGACAACATCGCCGCGAACACGAAATGTGCTGCGATGAAAATCAATATCATTGCGCTGATACTGAATATCGGTGAGCTGCCGCAAAAACTTATCGCGAACACGACGTTCACCGACCTTTAGGCGGATACTCATGCCGTCGTAGTCTTCGACAGAACCAATGCCATAGATACAGCTGACGCTGGCGACAATGATCACGTCGCGGCGGCTCAAAAGCGAATCAGTCGCGGCGTGGCGTAACCGATCAATCTCTTCATTGATCTGGCTGTCTTTTTCGATGTATGTGTCAGAACGTGGGATGTAGGCCTCTGGCTGGTAGTAATCAAAGTAGCTCACAAAATAGTGCACAGCATTGTTTGGAAAGAACTTTTTAAATTCTTCATACAATTGCGCGGCAAGTGTTTTGTTGTGACTTAAAATAAGCGTCGGCTTTTGGATGTTCTGAATAACGTTCGCCATGGTGAACGTCTTACCGGAACCAGTCACACCGAGTAATGTTTGATGAGGCAATCCGTCCTGAATGCCCTTGGTCAATTGAGCAATCGCCGAAGGCTGATCGCCAGTCGGTTTGTACTCACTCTTAAGCTCAAATGTATTCACCATACTATTGTAGCAGCTTATGTGTGGTATGTGGGCTAGTTCTGAGGAGTTGGGCTCTGTTTGATTGAACCGAGGATAGATACTGCTTGCGCAAATTGGCTGCTGTCTCGCTGCTGTCCGAATGAATAAGAAGTCGTCATACCTGTAGTCCAGCAAAATGAGCCGGTAAAGGCCAGCCATTTACCATTGTTGAGCTGATAGCCAAATGCATCGTTTGATGCCGCTCGAATACTCGGACATGTATTAGTGGTACGTCCTTTTTGCAGAATTTGAACCTGATTATCCCGCCAAATTGAGATGCCGTTTTTAAGCGTCTGGACGATGGTGCCGCTTGGGTAGAGGGGCCAGGCACTATCACCAGGAGCAGCATCTAGTACGCGTAATTCGCCGCCAAAGTTATCAACTTTGCTCGATGTTTCTGATGCCGTTCGAAAAACCAGCCGGTCTTCGTCACCGTCGAGCGGCGTTACTACCTGCCCATTCTTGTAGCCAGTCAGGAGCCAAGCCTTCGGATAGTACAACGTCAATCCGCCGCGAGTTGACTGGTACATTGTTGTAAGTGATGGTTGGTCAGACGATTCGTCACTATTGCTCGACGAACCTTGGCTTGTCGAATTCTTATTGGTAGTCGTTTTTTGGTTTGCAGCCAGTACGTAAAACCCAACACCGATAATAACGGCCAACACAAGCACTACTACCAAGATTCCAAGTGCCCCAAATCCTTTAGCATTCATCCGTTTCATGCAGCCTGTACTCCTATTTGTAATCCGACTTAACACCTTCATACGTATTGTAGTGCTGTGTACTCTCAGACGTTATTTTACGTATGGTAATAATACAACTTACAGCTATCAGCGATACGATAAGTAATATAATAACTACCTCGAAAATAGTTATCCCTCGCTGGTCATGATATATAGCGCCTACCCCCTTGCTCATATATCTTGGCCTGTTATCCCGCTCGAGGCGTTGGGTTTTGATCTGATTCACGACGCAGATACCAGTGCTCGTCTCGGCTCAATTGGTCATGAATATCTTTGTATTTCTTATCGAGTATATCTATCAGGCGTTTTACGAGACGCTCTGGATCGTCATCATAGATAACCAGATCGCGATCTGGCGGTTCGAGCTTTTCCATAAGGCCTGGAATAAGATCAGCCGTACCACCACTTCCCAAAAGGACGCCACAAGGTTTGCGTGCTTCAAGTGCCGACGTAAACTCGTGCAAGCTACCAAAGCGACCGCCAACAGTTATGATTGCGTCGCTCGACTGCACCAAATAAAGGTCACGACCAACGTAGTTCATGCCCGTAAAATTGATGAAATCGAAGACGTCATGCGGCAAACGATATTTACGCAAGTGCTCACGAAGCGAACTTGCCGGAGAAAAGCCAATGCTTGTGCCTTCGGCCTTTTTTGCGCCATAGGCAGCGTAGTATGGCAAGCCAACAGTTGCACCAGTCGTCAGGATATGGCCTGCTTTTGCGATTGCCGTGCCGACACGTTCTGCAAGGTCCTTAGAGTCTTTTACTGTTTGTCCTGCGGCAGCTCCTGAAACACAGAGAGAATAACGCAAATATTTGAGGTCTTGTAGATCATTGGTCATTAGTCTTTAGTATACCCGATTTTTATTATTCTGCTAATGCTTCGCCTTCAACAAGTGCAGCAGAAAGCTGGCTGTGAACAGCCGCCTCTAAATTGCCTTGGTTGAGATATCCGAGCAATAGTTCGTGCCATAAATTATCACGCACAAAATGGACGACGCGATCGGCAAATGAAAGATGATTACAGTAGCTCAGTGCTACATCAAGCATATTGAGTGATACCGGCTGTCCATGATCGAGTAGCACCAACTGATCTGTGCCCTGCCAAAACCGTAACGTCGGTGCAAGCTGAGCCATGACAGCTTCAGCGTGTTGCCATGATAAGTCTTCGGGCTGTACGTGTGGCTCAAATATTTCAGGATGGTAGGCCTCTTGAAAACGAGCAAAATAGCGGTGGATCGATTGCCATGATACATGCTGACCAGCAAGTTGAGCAGCAAGCTCAGGTTCTGATTCAACACCATCACGAACAATGGCCCCAAAAGTCGGCTTAACTTGCTGTAGCTTGATGTACGAACTGAATGATCGAATAGCGTTTTGCTCGTGCATTGCAAGAAGGAGCGAAGTGATCGCTAGGCCATCGACTTTTTCGTGGAGTGGTAGCACAACAACAGCACCAAGTTCTTTAAAAGTCAGCATGTTATGTCGCGCCGTTGGCACGTACGCTGCCGCCAGATCTTGCCACCTTTTAGACTGAGGCATCGAAATACTCATCGGTCGTGTTTCAAAGTCGCCTGGAGAAAGCTTTGTATACTGCTCGCGGAATGTACGGTGCCATGATGCAGACTCGGAAATAAGTGCTGCCGCGTATAATTGCGCTACTGTCTCGTGCTTAAGCATCGACTCAAACGAGCGGTATCCAAGGCGCTTCATAGTCGCCTTGGGAAGCTTTTTCTTGAAAAGCCGCTTGGCGACACTTGTCTTAAGGGCAAAACACTGCCTTGGCGTCTCGAGGGCCGCCATATACTGCTCAATACGACTGAGGACTTCGATGGAGCTTGCGTCTTCAGCAATTGCCAATGCCCGCCGCACTATACCTTCGTCATATGCAATGCGTTGGTGCAGCACGTTGTATAGCTCAGGACCAGTTGTGTCGTTAGGATCCAAGCCCAGCTCGACTAATTTTGCGCGAGTTCGCTGCAAATTACGTGCTGTTAGACGAATGTCTGCACTAGGCAAACCACTGGCCTGTTCGAGCTGACGTATATTCAGAGAAAACGTCGGCTCCTCTGCCCCCAAAGCTTCAGATAGGTACCGTGTCATTTACTTCAGATTAGCATAAGCACACGGTTACGGTAAAGCTTAAATGCGTTCTGGCTTGTACCAATCAGGAGCCTGCGACAAGAAGTGCATAAGCTGCTCGTCAGTCAGCAAACCTTCTTGGGCACCTACTTTTTGCACGACGCTCATCGAGTTAATGGGAGCCCATCGCAAAGCGTCTTCGATACTGAGTCCCTTAGCAAGCGCCGCTACAAATGTCGAAGCAAAAGCATCACCAGCGCCAGTGCGATCAACGGGTGCTCCAGCGTCTGGGTACAACGGCATCTTATACCGGTTGTGTCCGTCACTAGCGTACGCGCCGTCTGGGCCATCAGTAATTACTACGATACGCGGACCGAGCGCATGCAAGTGGTTAAATAAGTCGTGCATATCTTCATGATTGCCGCCGCCAACTAATACAGCCTCTTCGCGGTTGAGAATCACCACTTCACTTCGCTGATATATCGCCTGCAAGCGCTTGGCGCCCACTGACATCTGGAACGTACCAGGCTGAAATGCTAATTTAACATTTGGCTGGCCGTGAAGCCACTCGGCAATTTGATCATGGTATTCAATGGCATGTTCGCTAATTGAGCTAAAGTAAACCCACCGCGGAACCTCGGTAGGACGCAAGTGTGGCCAGTGATAGTCGTACTCTTCGTGCTTGATAAGAATGGTACGTTCATCTTTGTACCACAGAACGTAGTGGTAGTTGCTCTTTTTACCAGGATTCACCCGAACAAGACGCGTATCAACGCCATTTTTGTGCAACGCCTCGATCATTTCACGACCCGGCTGATCGCCACCAACATTGGTCGCAAAACCGCTCTTCAGGCCAAGCCGAGCAAACGCCACTGCGGCATTTGACGCATTGCCCACTGCAGGCACTTCAACAACCTTGTCGTACGGTAGCTTCGTGCCGAATTGCATTGCCAACCATTTGCCGTGCTCATTGTCATAGACCTGTGCTTTGTCGGGAAAAAGTTTGATAAATGCATCGGTGACGATATCGCCCACACTCAAGACGTCAAAATGTTGCATGGCTTTTATGAATTCCTTACGCTTATGCTTTTCTTTATTGTGCCATACCGTGCGGCATCTGACAATTGGTTCGAGATTTATACCTCGGGAGTCGCTTCAGTGCGCAATGAGTGGACGACAGCTGGAAGGCCATACCTTGTTTCGTTAGACCATTCCCAGGCATTGTTACTGAGCGTCAGGCCATCATCATTCGGGAAAAGTACAACGTCACCGCGCACAAGGTCGTGGTGGATAGCATTACCCATCTTGTCGGCACCCTTGAGAGCAAACTGGCCCGCCAAGACGACGCGGGCTGTGAACACATCTGCCTCTGGTAATATAACGTCTGGTGCGTCCGGACTAACGCCCGTAAAGTAATGCATGCGCAGCGATTCCGCAAGCCGAGCGGGTACGGAAGCGCCCTCTTGGCTCGAACTAAAAAGCGTAGCAACCCTATCCGTCGCCCTATATACCGACTGCGCAGATTGAGGCGGCTGACTTCTTGGCGAGCGCTCATGCGCAGCGAGCTTCCTGAAGTATGTCTCCGTACCGAGAAGCGTGTTTTCTAAAATACTGTCGGCCACGGTCTTACGGATTACTACAGTGCCGACCCGCTTCGCGTACTCAATAGCAGAACTGTACGTACGGCCCAATTCTTGCGGTATCCATTTTTCAGGAATAAAAACTTGATGACTATTCATTATAAGCCTTTCATCATTGGTTTATTTTCGCTCCGAACAATAAGCGTCGTTGAGCCTTCAGTGGCGGTCACGCCCCGCAAGCTTTCAAGCAACATAGGAGCGGCAGCTGGCGATATAACGAGCGCATCACCAGCACCAACCGTAACTGCTTCGGGAGGATACTGCCACCATGCTCGGCGCACAGCAATAGTATGCTCGCCCATCAATGGAACATATACGGCAGCAGCGCTGGAGCACTCCAGGGGACCTGGCTCAGGGCACGCAACTCGAGCCGTGCATGCAGCGCCTTCGTCCACATCGTCAATAATCTGGTTTGCAACAAGTCGATCCCATAGCAAATCGGCCATCCGCTGCGCCTTAAACGTCAAGGAACCACGCTTTTCGTAATTACTGCCCAAGTGATGCTCGTGGTGAGTCAGGCGTGCCATGGGCTTAGTGAGTAACGATCGTACTACCGTAAAACCAACGTTCTGCATGCTTACACGCGCCAAGAAATTCGTAAAAGGCAGTTCGAAGACTCCGCGGTCGTTGCGAGCCTCGACATCGTAATATTCAGGAAAGCGCCTCATAAGTTGCTAAGCCTACCAAACTTATGAGGCTGAGGCTAGTGTATCGATTACAACTAACTATAAATCTTGGCTATGCGATACAAATGAATCTTGTTCAAGCGTGTGTTCGTCAAGCTCACCTTTAGTGCTTGCGGAAGCCAACACTAATTGCTGGTGGAAAATGTCCTGTACAGCCGATGCGTCTTGCGGCTTTGCAGCCCATGCCTTCAGTACAGGATCTTGCAGAGCGCGTGAGTACGAGAACGTAACACCCCGCGGGTGTGGGCCACGCTGGGCGATGCGGTTCAAGTTGATGAAGGCATCCTTTGGTGTCTGGCCACCGCTCAAAAAGACGATGCCACCCAGCTCGTGTGGCACATGGGCGTGAAGCACGCGGCAGGTACGATCCGCAACATCATTATGGTCAATTGGCGTGCCGCTATCTTTGCCGGGCAAGACCATGCTTGTCTTCAAAATAGCGCCTGGCAGGTGGACACGGAATGCACGAAGCGTCTGGAATAAAAGGTCAAGTGTGCGTCCCATAACCTCTTCGCACTGGTCGCTCGTATGATTACCGTCAAAGAGTACTTCTGGCTCAACAATTGGCACAATACCTGCGTCCTGACAAATACGCGCATAGCGCGCCAAGACAAACGTGTTGGCGCCAATACACTCATTAGTAGGGATACCGTCACCGATGGTAATAACCACACGCCATTTAGCAAATGTAGCGCCAGCTTCAGCGTATTTTGCAATTCGCTCCGGCAGGTCGTCTAAGCCTTTGGTGAGTTTTTCATTCGGAAAGCCGGGCAGATCAATAAGACCAAGGTCAACCTTAATGCCGGGCAGTACGTCGTGCTGATTAAGGTAGGCGCGGAACATCTGTCCGTGGTCAGTTTTTTGCCAAAATGTTTCGTCATATAAAATAACACCGCTCAGCGAATGTTCGGCGCCGGGGGTCGTTAGTAATAGATTACGAAACGTTCGTCGATTTTCTTCGGATGATTCAACACCCACAGCGTCAAAACGCTTCTGGCATGTGTTGGCGCTTTCATCAGCTGCGAGCAAGCCCTTGCCTGGAGCAACCAGCCGCTTTGCGATATCCTCAAGTCGCTTAAAATCTAGATCCATATATGCTCTCTTCCTCTCGCTATTTCTTTGGTAATGTTTCAGCAAATTGATGCGCCGCCATTGCAATATGGGTTGCCGTTAATCCGAAGTGCTCAACAAGTTCAGATGGCTCACCGGACTCGCCAAATTGATCACGCATACCGATGCGGATGAGCGGCGTTGGCAGCTCTTCGCTTAGTAGCTCAGCAATCGCGCCGCCAAGACCACCATTCACCTGAGCCTCTTCGGCAGTTATGACTGCACCAGTTTTCTCGACACTTTTTAAAATCGTATTCGTATCGAGCGGCTTAATAGTCGGAACATGCACTACCTCGGCGGTAATTCCGTCTTTTTTGAGCATGTCAGCAGCAACCATTGCTTGGTAGGTCATGGTGCCCGTCGCAATAATTGTCACGTCAGTGCCCTCGTGAAAAACATACGCCTTACCGATCTCAAAGGGCGTCTTTTCGGTCGTAACAATCGGTGTCTTTTCGCGTGCTAGTCGCATGTAGTTGGGCCGCCTATCGGCAGCCATTGCTAGTGTCGCCTTTTCAGCCTCAACGCTATCGCACGGCGCGATGACAACCATATTAGGAAGCGCACGCATGAGCGCCAGGTCTTCAAGCATCTGGTGTGTTGCACCATCAGGGCCAACACTAACGCCGGCATGAGATCCGATGATCTTTACTGGACGGTCGTTTAAGCAAATAGTCGTCCGAATCTGCTCCCAGTTGCGCCCAGGGCTAAATGCCGCGTAGCTACTGACAAAAGGAATCTTACCGCCTGCAGCTAGTCCAGCACCAATGGTAACCAAGTTTTGTTCGCCAATACCAATCTCGACAAAGCGCTCAGGAAACGCCTTAGCGAAATCGCCCATTTTCGTGCTATCCGTGAGGTCAGCACAAGCCGCAACAACGTGTTCATTTTGCTGCCCAGCCAATACCAATCCCCTGCCGAATCCTGCACGTATGGGCTCTTGGGCAATGTCTTTATTACGAATATCAGATATAAGATGCATAGTAGTCATCAGTCAGCCTCGCTTTTAATTTTGCCGCGAAGCGTTCGCAGTTCTTTAAGGGCAATCTTAGCTTGTTCATGGTTGGGCGGCGCCCCGTGCCAATGAAAGTCATACTCCATGAAGTCAACGCCTTTACCTGGAATAGTGTGCGCAATAATAATAACTGGCTTTTCGACAATTGCTTTTGCCATATTACACGCATCAATAACTGATTCGACATCGTTACCGTCAATCTCGAGTACGTGCCACCCAAAAGCTTCCCACTTGCCGCGCAAATCTTCGAGCGGCATAACAACCTCAGTCGGACCATCAATCTGAATATTGTTACGGTCGATAATTGCCGTGAGGTTCGTCAGCTTATATTTGCCGACAAGCATGGCGGCTTCCCAGATATTGCCCTCATTAAGCTCGCCGTCACCAAGCGTTACATACACCCAGCGGTGTGTGAGCTTATCCATACGGTGCGCAAGCGCTATGCCAGCGGCTTGGCTTAAGCCACAACCCAACGGCCCGCTCGTCGTCTCAAGACCAGGCAGCTTAGTTCGCTCAGGATGTCCTTGCAGACGTGAGCCGAGCTTACGAAGTGTCAAGAGCTCTTCTTTAGGAAAGTAGCCTGCCTCTGCCATTGTAGCGTAGCGTACAGGCACGGTGTGTCCGTTACTCTGAATTAAGATATCACGCTCCGACCAATCTGGATTGTGCGGGTCATGCTTCATGATGTTAAAATAGAGAGCAGTAAATATCTCGGCTTGGCCAAGACTTCCCGCTGAGTGGCCGCTTCCTGCGGCCTCGAGCATCCGGATGATATCTTGTCTGATATCATTAGCCTTCAACTCTAATTCGTCAATTGAATAGATATATCGCATTACGCTTACGATTATACGCAGTATCTGATCTGGCGTCACTCTTGACAAGTATTCATAAGTATTATTAAGATATAAATAGTATGAGTAGCATTGAGTTATCCCCGGCGATTCCAGGCCCTGAACTGTCTCAGGTAATGCTTCACGGGCTTGAACTCGTAACAGCAAGCCGGATGTTCCCACACCAGTCAATCACTGCCGAAGCAGGCGCTTTTACAATGCGCACAGATTCGCTACGCCTCCCCTTACAGCTCTTTGAGGAGGGCACGGCTATTGGTTTTGAAACGGGTGCCGAAGAAGGCGTACAAGTACACCGCGCTACATTCCCAACTAAAACAGGCGAACAGGCCATTATTTATGGCTTTGATTTAGACTCACAACGAGAGATTAGCCCTATACAGCACGAGAATGCCTACGCCCTCGCAAAGCACATCGGAAGCATTGCAGTACCCATGCACAGCGCTCGTATTAGCTTTCCAGAGCTTGGGCCGCCAGCGCTCCTTATTGACACACCCTACCCTCAGAGTCGCGTGGCGCGCAAGCTGCTTGTCGACTCGCTCTATGCCACAAGCTTTCCGAGGCGCGGTGAAGACCGTCGGCACTACACCAATCATCGCGTGCTTCCCGTGCGACAAGGTGGTGGAGATCTTGACATAGCCGTGCGTGACCCGCAACAACCGACCGCACTCGTTAAAGTGCCTGCTCGTGGATACACACAACGAACACTCGAGACCGATTTCTAGGCAGCTATCGCTGCAACAAGCGCCTCGTAGGCGGCTGCTGGATCGGTAGCTTTTTGAATAAAACCGCCGCTATTAAGCACATCAACGCCAGCTTCAGCCAGTGCCCGTGCATTCTCGACACTTACACCGCCGTCCCATCCAATTTCCAGCTGAGGCTTCATTGCCTTAAGCCGCTGTACCTTATCCAGTAATGTCAGATCAGCCTGGCCCCCAAAATAGCCAAGCTTGCCCGAAAAAATCATCACATGATCTATGTATGGAAGGGCCTGCTGTAAAATTTCGGGCTGCGTGTCCTGCTGCAGAGCAACACCCACCTCCACACCAGTGGCATGTGCTTTTGTGGCAAACGATATAAAGTCACCTTCAGCTTCGGCATGGACAATGATAAGTTGTGGTCGCAAATTAAGCAGTAGAGCCGAATGTTCAAACGGCTGCTTATACATGACATGAATATCGGCACGCACACCGCCAGGCCACCATATTTCGTCGATATTGATAGACTTAGCTGGCGTTAAAATACCGTCACTCACGTCGAGGTGAAGACGTACTGCAGAGGTACAGATTGCCTCAATTTGTTTTCTAAATTCTTCAGGGGTTGCGGCTGTAATAGCCGGGCAAATTTCCGCTGTCATATACACAGCATACCGCTTATGCCGAGCGGGTTCAATAATGTCTTAGCACGATTGGCTAGGCATACGTGCCATAGCGTCCGCTTGTTCGTTGCCGATAGGAGTTGCAGTCATGATCTGGAATCTCTGATCTGGATCAGCGCCCTCAATAGTAATCCCTAATGTGCGCTGTACTTCCGTTTTACTCAGCAGCTCACCGCCGATCATTCCCTTTATGATAGCGCGGACACGTCCTTCTTCGTCGAAGAGCGGACCACCGCTCGCCCCATGGTCAACTCGGTCTACACCGGCCGCAGCACCCTCGCCATAACTTCGCAGGCCAGCAAGCAATACTTCTTGACCATCCCGCTCCGCTATAGCAACAGCACCAATAATCACTGGCTGGGCGTATTCATCATAATTTGGTGTGCCTGGCTTGCGGGCTTCGAGTGGCCCTCGCTCCTGTTCGGCGCTAAAGGGTTGGTAACTGCTACCGTAGAGTATCTCTCCTGCGACAATCTTTTCATCTGTCATAGGAGCTGGTACAGCCTTGTTGTCAAAGTCGACATTTTCACGCAATAAGGCAAGGTCAGATGTTTCATTCCACTGTGCGGTTCGTCGTTCGACGCTTGCATAGTTGTCGGACTGCTGCAACATGCCGTTTTCACAACTCAATGGACGTGGATCGTCACTGTCTCGCGTCTTTTTATTTGGGTCCATGCCAACATGGCCAGCAGTAAACACACCACCACGAACAGCCACTCCAGTACCGCTCACGGTATAGCCGGTATTGTCATTGCGTTCAGAAAAAACTACTTTTACAGTACTCTGCCCGATTGCAGTCTTAACCCGAGTTGGTAAAGCAGTTGGCATCGAACCTTCGCCGACATTAATATCATCACCCAAGTACGCGCGGCTATCTGCAATAGCCCCGGCAGCATTCTTTAGGATGTCATCACCCTTAGCGCCAATAAGAGCACTCGAACCAAGCGCTACTGCCAATCCAGTAACGAGCAGGCGATTTGGACCTTGCCGTTCACCTCGGTGACGGTTACCTTCGGCGCGATGACGCCCTGCGGCATGCTTGCCGTGGGATTTTAATGTTTTTTTAACTGCCATATGGCTATATATTATACCATAAGAATGACAATTTTAGTAATTAATATCGTTATTATAGATTGTCGAGCTCTGCAATACGCCGCTTAAACCGTGGTGCTGCCGCAAAAGGAGTCCGCAGCCATGTTTGCGCGATCTGCGCTGCCTCAGTGTCAGTAATAGAGCGGGCAGGCAAACACAATACATTGCTGTCGTCGTCATTACGCGCCGAAATGGCTTCGTGCGAATTCCAGATAAGGCTCGCACGAATACCCTTATATCGATTAGCCGCCATACACATACCCTGGCCACTGCCGCATATGAGAATACCGCGAGCCTCAGGACCGGCAGCTTTCATTGCTGTTACTACTTGCGCAGCAAACTGTGGAAAATCATCGTCAGGCTGACGCTCGTGGTCGCCCTGGTCGTGAACATCATGGCCAGCTTGGCGCAGCTCCGCACTGAGCCGCGCCTTCATATCATATCCGTTGTGATCTGCGCCAATAAATATCTGCATAGTACCTACTTCTTAAGATAGCGACCAGCGTCTGCAACAACTTCTACCAAGCGATTGCTGTAGCCCCATTCATTGTCATACCAAGCTACTACCTTCAACATGTTGCCACTCACTACTGCTGTTAAGTTAGCATCGATAATGCATGAATGGCTATTACCAATAAAGTCGCTACTTACAAGTTCTTCATCAGTCACGGCCAAAATACCCTGGTAGTATGGCTCAGCCGCAGCCTTACGAAAGGCTTCGTTAACTTCTTCAGGAGTAACGTTACGCTTGGTAATGATCACAAAGTCGCTCAAGCTCACTACTGGTGTTGGCACTCGGAGACTGAGGCCACCAAAAATACCAGAAATTGGTGGGAACGCCTGGCCAGCAGAAATACTCGCGCCTGTACTGGTAGGCACAATATTCGTAGCAGCTGCACGAGCGCGGCGGAGATCTTTATGCGGCGCATCCTGTAACCGCTGGTCAGCAGTGTAACTGTGCACGGTAGTCATCATGGCCTTTTCGATACCAAAGCTGTTTTCAATAACCGCTACAATTGGGGTAATACAGTTAGTAGTACACGAGCCATTGTTGATAACATCGGTAGAGTTCTCGAGCTTGTCATCATTGACACCCAAAACAATAGTGTCTGAGCCAGCGCCCTTTGCCGGCGCACTAATAACTACCTTGCGAGCACCAGCTGTTATGTGAGCGCGGGCCTTATCAGGTTCAACGAAAAAGCCAGTTGATTCAATAACAACGTCAACGTCTAGATCTTTCCAAGGCAATGAAGCCGGGTCCTTCTCGGACAATACACGAATATGCGTGTCGTTAATAATAAGGCTGCCTTCATCAAAGCTAACAGCATGCGCATACATACCGTAGTTGCTGTCGTGCTTGAGCAAGTGCGCAAGCGTCTTTGTATCAGTCAGATCGTTAATCGCCACGATTTCGATATCATTGCGGTCAAAAGCTATCTTGAAGGCATTGCGGCCAATGCGGCCAAATCCGTTAATTGCAACTCGTGTTTTCATACGTTTCTTATCACCCCTTGTGTAGTTTTAGTCGCTTATGCTTTGTATTGTAAAAGCAAGCCGCCTCTGGTGCAATATGCTAATCAAGAAATAAAAAAAGCCGGTCGAGTATGACCGGCTTTTTGGCTTAGTCAGCCAGCTGATATTGAAGAATGTGCTGTATACCCTTTAGGTATTCAGGATGCTCAATATACGCTAAAAGATCCTTGAGAGGGACCCATTGGAAACTATCATGCTCCCAGCTAATTGTAACCACGGGCTTTTCACCGATAACACGTGCAATATGCAGCAATCGAACAACGTTCTTGCCACGTGATGCATCGGTTGTCGCGAATACCAGCCGCACCTCTGTTGGATTAGCTACAAGGCCTGTTTCTTCGTTGATCTCTCGACAAACTGCCACCTGCGGGCTCTCGCCTTCATCGATCAGTCCACCCGGTAAATCAGGCTTAAGAGCCGAGTCTGGATGCGTTTTACTGCGGCGCAGCACTAAGCAATTATCATGCTCATCGAGCACTAATGCTTTTGATACGACAGCGGTTTGCATCATGTTTTACGCCTATTGTTCGCGGTTATTCCAGCGCTCGATCGACTCAGCAACGATCTTCTTTGCTTCTTCGATATCGCCCCAACCCTGGACAATTGTTGTGCCTGGCTTCTTAAGGTCCTTGTAGTGTGCAAAGTGGAATTCAATCATTTGCTTCCAGCGGTCACCCAAATCATCAAGCGAGGTAATGCTGTCGCCCGTGTTACGGTCGTCGGCAGGAACGACAACAATCTTGTAGTCCATTTCGCCGTCGTCCTCGAAGTTCAAAACACCAATGATCTTAGCCTCAAGCCATACACCGGTAGGAATAGGCTGGTCACAAACCACCAAAGTGTCAAGTTCGTCACCGTCCTCGTCAAGCGTTTGTGGAATAAAACCGTAGTTTACAGGCTTTGCAAAAATGCTTGGCTCAACGCGATCAAGCATAAATGCAGCACGTTTGCGATCCCACTCAACCTTCAGGAAAGAACCTTCAGGAATTTCAACGACAGTATTCACGGTACCGTTTTGGTAGTCACCAGGGGTGAGTACTTGGTTAAAGTCAGCCATGTCAAAAACTCCTTTTCATCTATTTAGCTGGTCGTTACTCGATACATATTGTACACTATTTGCATCACAGCTATGAAAATTGTTGGCCACCGCGGTGCAAGAGGTCTTGCGCCCGAAAATACTATTGCCTCACTAATGCAGGCGCTCACCTATAACGTCGATGAAATAGAGATCGACGTGCGTGTTACGCGTGACGGCATTCCCGTCCTCAATCACGATGTTGTGCTGCATGGTGCGACCTTGCCCATCGCACATCACACTCTACAAGAGCTACGTGCCCGCAAGCCCGACCTTGCAACCCTATCCGAGGCGCTCGAACTCTTGCAGCACAAGGCAAGTGCCATGATTGAAGTGAAACCACGAGTCGACATTGCTCCCGTTGTTGCAGTATTGCAGCAGCACCTGGACAAAGGCTGGAAAGCACAAGACATCACCCTCGGCTCATTTAGCCAGAAAACACTACGAGCACTCCACGCTGCACTTCCAGAATTGCCAACTATAGTCATTGAGCGCTTCTCTGGTTTATACGCAGGATACCGTGCGCGGCAACTACACACAAAAAAAGTGAGCATGAATCATCTGTTCGTATGGGCTGGCTACATATCTGCCATGCGCCGACAACAGTACGAGCTGTACGTCTACACGCTTAATGACCCAAAGCGAGCCGCACGATTCCAAAAGCATGGCCTCTACGGCGTCATTACCGATCGTCCTGACCTTTTTAGCTCATAAGCCATGTATCTAACACTGCACCACATCGAAAAACTCCGTCCTGACATTTGGACTTTTTGGTTTACCACTGAGAAGCGCATTCGTTATGAGGCCGGACAATATATAGATGTCACTATGCCCCATAGCCCTACTGATAACCGCGGAACAGTACGTACGCTAACTATTAGCTCCGCGCCGCAAGACCCCATCACCGGCATTACCGTACGCTTTATGCGTGACGGCAGTGGCAGCAGCTACAAAGATGCCCTCCAGTTGTTGGAGCCTGGCGATATCCTCTTCGCAACCGACCCTATTGGTGATTTTGTACTCCCTAAGGACGATCGCATCCCGCTGGTTTTTATTGCGGCTGGGCTTGGCATCACGCCAATTCGCAGTATGGCGCATTACATGACTATCAGTGGCCAAAAGCGTCCGGTGCAGCTTGTATATGCCGTACAATCACCAAGCGATCTACTCTTTGAAGATATATTAGCAAACGCGCCCATAGACTATATTCCCCTCGTAAGTAACCCAACGCCAGAGTGGCAAGGGGCCAAGGGGCGGTTAAGCGGCGAGGTTATCCTGAACCTCACTGGCGATCCCACCAACAAGCTCTTTTTCTTATCGGGACCACAGGGGCTCATAATGCAAATATACGACCAGCTTCTTCGTGTAGGCATACCGCGGCGTTCAATCGTACTCGATTACTTCCCCGGCTACCACAACCACGCATAAAAAATACACAGCAATGAAGCTGCGTATTTTTTATGAACGATGGGTGAGCGCTATCGTTGTTTGTGTTCGTCCAAGTATTCACGGATGTGAAGAGCTGCTGTCGCCCCCTCGCCAGTCGCCGTTGCAATTTGCATAGTCGCACCACTGCGAACGTCTCCAGCCGCAAAAACACCTGGAATTGCCGTCTCAAGACGATCATTAGTCTTGATAAAGCCAATTTCATCGAGCTCAACTGCCGATTCTTCTAGAAATGCTGTGTTGGGCTTAAGGCCGACAAACACAAAGACGCCATCGGTTGGAAATTCAACAGTTTGGCCTGTCGTCTTATCGGTACCGACAACTTTTACTACCTTATTGTCTTCGCCGACGATCTCGTCGGTTGTAGTATTGAAGTGTACTGTTATCTTGTCGGTGTGCTTTTCAAGATCATGTTGCAGCACTTCGGAGGCGCGGAAGCGGTCACCGCGAACCAACAAGTCAATGTGCGACGCAAAGCGAGTCAAAAACATTGCCTCTTGTACGGCAGAGTTACCGCCGCCTACTACCACAATACGCTTGTCGCGATAAAATGCACCATCACAGGTTGCGCAGTAATGCACACCACGAGCATAGTACTTCTGCTCGCCAGGAACACCAATCTTTTTGTAGTCACTGCCCGTTGCTAGCAGCACTGTATGCGCCAGCATATCGCCACTTGTTGTTTCGAGGCGCTTATGGTCACCTTCATCGATGATTTTGGTCACCTCACCAAGCTCGATTACAGCGCCAAATCGTTCAGCCTGTTTGCGCAGGTTTTCCGCCAGGTCAAGGCCCTGCAAGCCCTCGGGGAAGCCGGGATAGTTATCGACCCAGTCAGTTACTGCAGCCAGGCCACCGACAACACCACGCTCAAATAGCAGTGTTTCGATGTCTTCGCGGGTGGTATAGATAGCCGCGCTGAGTGCTGCTGGTCCAGCACCAATCATAATAACGTCATGAATTTTTGGTTCCGCAGTCTGGTCGCTCATAATATCCGTATTATACTCCGTTTAGGTCTTCGTAGCTTTACGCTACTGCTGGCGCTAATTTAGCCAAATTATAACCAATAACTACTTCACGACTATCATCTTGCTTTGTGATGACAGTTACCGGCACAGTTAGTGCGCCGCTAATTTCCAATGCCTCTGCCTGACGCTCTGGATTTGTATCGAGGTTAACCTCGTCGTAGCCAATACCCTTGGCGCTCAAGTATCTCTTAACCATAACGCAGTACGCGCAGGTATTAGTCGTGAAAATAGTCACGTTTTTAACCATCCCCTTAGATCCCCTCTTTTTGATTTTGCTTATGCTCAATATTATATATAGTGCACCTGCGGGCTGCAAGTGCACTATATATTGTGTTTTTTACACGTAAACCGACTATTGGCCGATTGAGTGAAGAGTCACATCAAAGACCAAATCAGCGTTGGCAGGGATGCCTGAGTTTGCTGGTGGATTAGCACCATACGCCTTAGCAGCAGGAATAATCAAGCGACGCTTGCCACCTGCTTTCATGCCAGGGATACCCTCTTTCCAACCAGTAATTACTTGGTCAAGTGGGAATGAAACTGGCTGACCAGAATCCAATGAACTCTGGAAAATAACGCCCGTAGCCGCAACAGCGCCAGTATAATCAACTGTTACTGTATCGCCAGCCTTAACTTCACTGCCATTACCTGGAGTCAGATCAGTAATTTGCAGTTCATCGGTGTGCTCTACAGGAGTAAAGTCTTGTAGTTGTGTACCTTCTAATTTCTTGCCGTTATCCACTTTTGAACCCTCCTTATTTTGCGAACTCTGCGTTTGTGCAGTATTTGTCTTTTTATCGTGGCTGTCTTTGTACATCTGCCATACTACTGCAGCGCTCAAACCTGCCGACGTTACAAAAAACAGAACTGCCCCAAACAATGCAAAGATTCTTTCTCGTTTTCGTGCCATATATAACTCCTTTAGTGCTCGTGTTTTGAGTGAACGATTACAGGCTGATCAGCAAATCCGTGTTGCAGTCCGTGCAGCATAGCAGCACGCA
>Ga0157371_10000936_pt1 | contig 32648 bp, 33 predicted proteins | sample C45metaG_FD_113462 | JGI IMG/M metagenome (GOLD analysis project Ga0157371, IMG submission 113462) | Corn rhizosphere microbial communities from Kellogg Biological Station, Michigan, USA - C4-5 metaG | ecosystem: Host-associated > Plants > Roots > Rhizosphere > Soil | place: USA: Michigan... | reverse complement strand
GTATTCGAGATACTGGTCCCGATGATGCTCACTCTGCCATTACCAGAGATAATGCCATCAATGGTTTGTAGCGCCGTGGTGCCATCATAGTGTGAGGTGGGATACCAGTGATTTGTGTCTCTGTCATAGTGGTCCACGAGGGTTTCAATGCGATGTTCGTTAACCGAGTAACCTCGGTTATCCACGCTACCGCCACCGTCAATCCCCAGATTGCCGTTCGCTGTGATAACACTCGCATCGTTGAGCAACTGACTGCCAACATGCAGAGCCATATTGCCCCCGGCCAACATACGCGCGCCTGTGCCTTCGGATATAAGGCGATCACGCGTTAAAGAGCCGGTTACCGTGCGCTCGCGTAAATTATTGTAGTCATTGACATTAGGCGCAGTGAAGATATCAATATGTTTATTGGGATCCCACGTTAATACCTGCGTCCTGTCATGCTCCCAATGGAAACCGTTTTGATAGGGAGTGGGGATGACCGCAAGCTGATTCTCTCCGCGCGTTTCGTAAAATGTCATGGCGTAGCTACCGTCGCCGTTCGGTCTGAGCGCCAGGTAATTGACCCACAGGTCGATCAGTTGACCGGTGTTGTCTTTGACCCGCACCTGCGCGCGCTTACCGGCCTCATCAATAGCCATTAGGGTGCCATAACGATTGTTTTGCGCCTCAGCACCATTGCCAAAAGTCAGCTGTTGGGTGGTCGGTGCCAGCGTATTTTTATCGTTGTTGACCCACATTCCATAGGATCGCCAGTAATAGTTATAGCGATGCCATTTATACGACTCGGACTCTGCATCACGGGCGATATTTAATCCGATGCGCTGATTGATTAAACGCTGTGCGTTTACCGTGAGATCACCGCTGGCCTCAATGGCACTTGCCCGGTTTTCAATCAGGTCGTTACTGCCCAGTTGCATATTGCCACTGCTGAACAGCAACGCCCCGTCACGGTTCGTCAGCCGCTCGTTGCCGCGCAGGTTAAGCGACTGGGTCGCCGCGATAACCCCACCCGTGCCGTAGTTATCAATAATGCGGGCGTTAACGGTGATGTTGTCGCCCATCACCGCCGTGGGGTTGTCCAGCGTGTCAACGTTAAGCGTCATCGTGTCAGCTTCAACACGGCCACGGTTGGTGAATTGCCCTGTTGTAATCTGCATGATTTTACTGACCAGCGTGCCTGGGTTAGTAAAATGCGCACTGGTAAGGTTCAGGTTCCCAGGCAACAGCCAGTCATTCAGGTTGGTAAACATGCCCGCGACCGACATCGTGAGCGTGCCATTACTGGTTAGAATATCACTGGCCCGCTGGACATAATCCTGCTGTACGCCCAACGTAAAGTCCTGCTGGCTTTGCAGTTTTCCGCCCTGGTTGTCCAGCGTACGCGCATTAACCGCCATCGTTGCACCACTCTGCACAACGCCGTTCTGGTTTAGTAGAGCTAATGAAGGCGCGGAGAAAGCGAGCCGGGCAAAACGTGCATTACTGCCATTGTTAATATTGAGTGGCCCATTTGCGACGATGCTGCCCTGGCGGTTATCCAGCAGTGACAGCCCTGCCAGCGTCATCGCCCCCGCACTTTGCAGTCGACCTGTGCTGTTATTCAACTCGTTGGCCGAGATGCCCGTGCGCGTGGTGCCCAGAATCAGGCCGCCATCGTGGTTATCCAGTGTGCTGCCCTGCACATCCAGCGCCCCTTGGCTGCTGATTGTTCCCCGGCTGGCATTGGTGATTTGCGCCGCCGTAATGATCATATCCTGGGTCGAAACTAACTGGCCGCCCTGGTTATTGACCACGTTACCGTTCAGCGTCAGGCCGCGGCCGCTATGAATTTTGCCCTGTTGGTTATTCAGCGTATCAATACGATAAATGCCGGTTCCCTGGCTTATCAGAGTGCCCGCCGCGTTATCAAGTTGCGCCGCGGTGACGCCAAGATCGTCAAGACTACTGATCGTGCCTTGCTGATTATTGATATGACTGGCGCTGACCTGCTGGACGCCATTGCTGCGTAACGCGCCGCCCTGGTTGCTGAGCTCACCTGTCAGATTGAGCGTTAACTGCTGCTGGCTGGTGATCGAACCCGCATCGTTTTGCAATGAGCGGGCTGCAAGCGTCAGGCTTTCTCCGCTCTGCACTTTGCCCTGTTGATTTTTAAGCGTGTCATCGAGAAGAAGATGAAGCTGTTTCTGACTGTAAAGCAGGCCATTCTGGGTATTGTCCAGCATCTGTGCCGCAAGGTTTAACGCTTCGCCCGCCAGCCACTGACCACCAGCATTGTTAATGGCACCCGTGCTCGCCTCGTTATCATCGCCGCGTGCATCCAGCTGCGTTTGGGCGCTGATTTTACCCGCGCGATTGTCGATTCCTTGCGTCACTCTCATCGTCAACGCAGCAGCAGCCTGCAGCAGCCCCTGTTGGTTATTCAGCGCAGCCGCGTTAAGCCATGCCGACTGCTCGCTTTGCACGCTGCCCAGCGTATTAGCGAAATGACCTGTGGTGGCGCGCCATTCTCCCTGGCTTCCCATCCAGCCTTGCTCGTTTGCAATATTCCCCGCCGTCAGTTTCTGAGATAGCTGGCTGAAAATACGCCCATTACTGTTGTCCAGTTGGCCACTGAACTGCATCTCAAGGCCGCCAAGGGAATTGATTTTGCCGCCAGCATTGGTGAGACTGCCTGCGCGCAGGACCGTTTGACCACCGCCCGTGATTTGACCGTCCTGATTATTGACGTCAGCGGCCAGATCAAACGAGAGAGCATCCTGTCCCAGCACAATGCCCTGCGCGCGGTTGGTCAGTCGCCCACCCGTGACTGACAGGTTGTTTCCACTCTGCAACGAACCGCCATCATTATTAAATAAGCTGGTTGTGGCACCTTGCCACGTCAGGTCTTTCTGCGCAGTCAGTTTGCCGCCCTGGTTGATAACATTCCCGGCACTGTCTAACCGCAGCGCGCCACCAGACTGAAGCCTGCCGTTTGTGTTATCAAAATCGTGCGTGGCGGCAATAACAGCTTTACCGCCTTGTGCCGTGCCCTGCTGATTTTTCCAGTTGCCCTGGGTACTGGCATCAAGTGTCTCACCCGCTTCAAGCAAACCGAGAGTGTTATCCAGAGCCTGCTGTGCCCGCACGTGCAGGCCGTTATCCGCAATGATTTTTCCTTGCGTGTTATCGAGTTGACCGGCGGTGAGATCGAGATCGGCCGCGCTGATGCCGCCGTTCAGATTATTCAGCATACCTTCGGTAGAAAGGTTGAGCATCTGGCCGGCTGCCAACAGTCCCTGCGCGTTATCGAGCCCGTTTTTCGCATCAAGGATCACCGACCGACCGCCAATGACTTTCCCTTTGTCATTTGACAGGTTCTGTACACCTAACGTCAGCGCGCTGCCGCTGATTTCACCCGCAGCGTTATTCACTTCACCACTCGCTTTAAGCACGAGCAGATCGCCAGACAGCAACTTGCCTTGGGTGTTGTTGAGATTTCTCGCAGATAGCTTTAACTGGGTTTCGCTCTGTACCGTGCCGCCCTGGTTGTTCCAGCTCCCCTCGGTATGAACGTCTGCATTCTGCCCGGCGGCGATAAGGCCCTGGTGATTGTCGAGACTCTGCTGTGCGTCAAGCGCCAGGCCCTGCTGACTCAGGATCTGACCTTGTGCATTATCAAGCTGTTGAGCGGTGATTTTTACTGCCTCACCATTAAGCACACCGGCATGGTTAACCAGCGTCTCCGCCTGCAGCGTGACGTTATTGCCCGCCAGGAGCCTGCCTTCGCTGTTATCGAGCGCGTGTTTAGCATCGACCTGCAGAGAGAGCATACTTTTAACCGAACCACCGAGATTGGTGAGGCTTCCGGTGCTCAACGCCATATTCCCGTTACTGCCCAGTTCACCCGCACGGTTGTCGATCAGCCCTGTCACATGCCACTGCTGATCGCTTCCGTCGAGTGCAACCAGTCTGCCGTTCTGGTTAGTCAGCGCGCCCGCATTCAGGTTAAGGCGCTGTGCCTCTATCGTACCGCCGGTATTATCAAGCTGGTTTTGCAGCGTAAAACGGTTATCTCCGGTGCCCGTCTGCGACCAGACCGCCTGCTGATTAAACAGGTTGTCTGCATTAACGTCCCAGTTACCAGCCTTAATCTCTGCCTGTCGCGCATCCACGTCGCCCGTGCTGCTGATGTGCAAGTTCTGGCTGTCGACCCTGGTTTTATTTAACCCAACCCCTTCTTTCTGGGCGGTGACTGTTGTCTGTTTCGCAGCCAGCTGTCCTTCACTAAGATCAACGCGTTTACCAGACAGGGTGACATTCTTTTTGCTCAACAGGCTACCTGTTGAGCGAACAGTTTCCTGGCTGCTCAGCGAGAGGTCGGCTTCGCGGTTGAGCATGCTGTTTACATCACTGCCCGCCAGCAGATGACCGCTGTTTTCAATCCCGCTAGCGGCAGTTAGCTGAACATCGCCAGCGGCCGCCATCGTCCCGGACTGCTTAATCTCTCCAGTGCGGCTCTGTACGTTGAGTGTGCCACCGCTGTGAAGTTTGCCCGCATGTTCGATATTGTCTTTGGCGATCAGGGTGACGGACTCACCCGCCTGTGTCACAGCCTCTTGCTTGCCCGATTGCCACACCAGACGGCCTTCGCTACTGACGGTAAGGGTTTTTCCGGCCTGTAACTGCCCGCCTTGATTACGCACACCAACGCCGGCTTCGGTGCCGATCATACGAATCTGGCCGCTGTACATTCCCCCCATATCGCCCATGTCTATCGCTAACTCAGGCTTAGCGCCATCCTGGCCGGAGGAAGGCGTCACGGTGTTGCCATCCGCGCTGACAGTGTTTTTTCCCGCGACGACGTTGATCTTCTCTTTCGCCCAGACGCCCGCATTAACTTCCACGGCGCGCGCAAGCACATCAACGTATTCGGTGTCATGCCGCGAGTCGCCATTTAGGCCCCCGCCTTCAATGCGCACGACTCCGCGCTCAACCTGATAACCTGCAATACTGCCGTCGGCATTGAGCTGCGGTTTACCGGTGGTAAGCGTCATCCTGCCTGCGTTGATGGTTCCGCAGCCATTACAAACAATACCTGAAGGGTTGGCGACGATAACCTGCGCACGGCCACCAGCTACTTCCATATAGCCCCGAAGCTGGCTGGGATTGTTACTGTTAACTTCGTTCAGAATGACCCGGGCGGCCGCACCATTGGGATTGATATTGGGATTGCCCTGAATCATGCCCGCCATTTGCGTAGAGGTCATGACCGCAGAGTTATTAAGAATGGCGCCTTTTTGGTCAACGTCGAACTGGCTGTACTGGTTATGGGAAACGCCCGCCTGATTTGGCGCGGTGATGTTAACCTGTGGCAGGCCATTTTGCGTATTGATCACCTCAGGGCGCAGACCTGCTGCGGCATTGCCATCTGCAACGATACCGTCAGCAAGTGCCTGACCGTTAAACAGCATCAGACTTATGAGCCATCCTGAACGACGCAGTGTTACCCAGACGCGCGCGGCTCCCGTCCCACGCGTCTGGCCCGGTTCATTACTGCAGCTACGGGCCAGTTCAGAAACAACGCGAAGTTCACCGTGCGTACGGCTGAAGATCAGGCGGTAACAATGTTTGTTCATATAATTTGGCTTCTCAAATCCATGAGGTCTGAATCGTGGTCATAATGGGGCAAGGCATCATAGTTCGACGTTAATGCTGAATCCTGCTGTCGCACCTGAGGTATGAAAACTGTCGGGTTTCATCAGCGGAATGCCAGCAAACAGGTCGTAACTTACGCGCCTTATCAGTGTGCCTCTGATGCCCGCTGCGGCGCCCACCAGTTGATGTCCAACCAAATAACGCGTGCCTGGCCCATCAACGCGACCGTAATCCGCTGCAAGATAAAATTCATGGCCACTGGCAAAAACGTTCCAACCCAACTCATTTCGCCAGATAAGGCCTTTTTCCCCAGACAGCATCTGCTCGGCGTCAAAACCGCGAACCGAATAACGCCCGGCAATTGCCAGCCTTTCCTGAGGCGTGAGCGCACTACTGCTCCACTGCCCACGCAGCGTGGTGTAATAGCGTAACGGCTGATTTAGCAGCGAGAAGGGTTGGTTAAGGCCAATGTCCCCAAATAACATGCCCGCACGTGCGCTACCGCTTTGAGTCGCCTCTTCTGGTGCCGGTGTTGCCCCCCAGGCACCGGTGCCGTGCCGCCAGTTGATACTGCCATCCAGCGTGGCGCTGCCCAGATAAGTGCGCTGGCTTAATCCCAGCTCCCAACCGGCTGTTCGCCTCCGCTGTTGATCAATATCAATATCATTAACGGCGTTTGAGGAACGACGGCGATAAGTGCGTACATTGAGCGTGGTTTTATTGGACTGGTCGCGGTACAGCAGTCTTGATATCGTCAATACGACGCTTTCACTTTTACCGTCATAGCTCAGGATTTCGTTCGCGTTAGGGATATTCTGGTGATAGGTGTAATCGTTATAGTTTGCCGAGAACGCCCAGTAGCCAACGGGGAAAAAGTAATTCACCGCCTGGGAATGGTTACCAAAGGGTCCCTGCTCGAACATATTTTTTCCAAAGCTGGCATAAAACAGATCGTTCTGGGCCAGAGGGGAATCGATGGCCAGGGTAGCCGTTCCCAAATAGCGGCCGGTGCTTTCAGAACCGCTGTCATCAAGCCCAATGTTCAGTCGGACGGGACGCGATTCCTGCCAGTTCACCACGAGATCACTGGTGGATTCTTGTTCGCCGGGGACAATTTTGATATCCGCAGCCGCACTGGGAACGCGCTTGAAATTCTCGAGTCCCTGCTCGACATCACGCAGATTGAGGATGTCACCGCGAGAAGCGGGCACGGCATTCCATAACCGACCGCGCCATGATACGTCCTTGTTAAAGCGAACGTTTGCCACTCTGCCCGGCTGGATCGTGAGCGTCAGTGTGCCTTTGGTCAGATCCTGCTCCTGAGCCATGACGCGCGTGGTGACATAGCCTTTAGCCAGGATCGCATTTTGGACTTTTTTGATTACCAGCATAATGCCCTGCCCGCCCAGGCAGCGCCCTCTGGCGTCAGCTACGGCATTCAAGGCCCATTGAAATTGTTGTGATGCATCCCCCTGTAGCGCAATAGTGCTAATGACAAAGCAGGGTTTTTCATCAGAGGGGTAATCCGGCAGGGCAGCGTCAGGACGCTCAAGACGAATATCCGCACGCGGCGCATTTTGCTCACGCAGAATACGCGCACGTTCCAGCTGGCGCTGTTGCTCATTTGCGTCGATACCCGTAGCCGTATTTAAGACTTCGCCATCTGCCGCTGAAACAGGCAAAGGTAAGAGTGCTCCTGTCAAAAACAACAGGGCGGGTACACCGCCCATAAAACCACAGGCAATGAGAAAAGTCCTTTTAACGTTAACTTTCATTCTGTAAATCGTAATGATATGTAACAAAGGCGCGCATTATTCATGCCGTAAAATTAAAAAACAAGCCCTGAGTTAAGAGTTATTGATGAGTGAGTCCCGCCAGAATGGGTTTTCAGGGCGATCTGCAGGAACATCAGAATGAGCGATTGCCTATATCAAAAAAGAATAAATTATCTCTTATTTACAGTGAGTTATCTTGATTTTTCACATAATTTCCAGTCCACAAAAGATCCAGAAAATTGAGTTTATGTATGAGGTAGCTTACCGATTCAGACGCGTGCCTTATTTTTTTCTAGTGTAAAACAGACGTAAATCCTGCCTTAAATCTGTTTTAACGAAGATTAAAAATGTCAGCGATCTGTTCAGATCCCAGCCGTAATAACCGAGGCGCCCATTACGCAAAGATTTGAAAGGAAATATTCTTTTTACCCTGCATGGCAAAATAAATCTATTCACCTCAGGTGATCGTGCTGCAGTATAAAAGTTTATCGAAAAAAACAGATTGCCCTGTTTAGCTTTAGCCTGGCACCGTTTAAAAGAGTCTGTATTTAACTGACAATACAAGATAACACGAAGCGTTTCTTTAATTTTAACTCTGTTAATAAATAAGGGTAATTAGCGAGAAGCAAATCAACATGACGATTGTCCCTTAATCATCACCCGCGGATAATTTATAACTTTCACCGTGATAACTCACCCAAGTCGCACTAAAATATTTCCTGCCCCCTAAAACTTATTTACCCAGCCTTGCCTCCGTGCAATAAGCACATTCACGTGACCGTTTAAAAGGGCAACCACGTGATGAGACCAATGTTAGTGCGGACATGGAGGGCCCTTCCGGGCACGCGATTTCACTGTACCTGTTTCCTGATACAGCTACTGCGCGAATGCGAGGAACACAGGGTGAAAAAGGCAGACATCATTTTTACGCCTTCTTCTACATTCAGAATGTGACAGCCATTTTAGGAATGGCATAGCAATATTTTCCATGGCTTTATTAACAGTATGTACTTATTTATCCACCAGCCCTATGATTTGGCTGTGTCACCTGGACACGGTGGAGGTCGATATGAGAAATTTCGGTTTCGTCGTTCTTGGTTTGGTGGGTTTCTCTGCATTCAGCGTTGCTTTTTGCACACTTTGCTTAACCACCGCCGGTGTGTTGCATTAATCGTACCTGAAATCGTACCTGAATCCCCCCGACATGGCCCTTGTGGCCATTTTATTTTTTAAATGTTTAACGTTAACGCCATCACCTTGCCTTCTTCGCTTGCTAAAATTGTCATAATAAAACGCCCCTTTGCAGGACACTTAGCGACAGCATGTTGGAGACAAAATTAAATGCTGTCTTTTTTTAGGGTCAAATGCGGCTGATTATGCTTGTGGCCTTTGCCGCGCGTGTTCCTTCTGCTAACGTTGTTATGAAAATGACAATTTCAGACAAGGCAAGCTATGAATCAGTATGACAACCTCTGGAATGCTATCGAGACGCGCGTTAAGCAGAATAATGATGCCACGACGCTGGATATGGGCAATTCCGAAAATGTTTTTGTGAATCAAATCAGGCAACGGACAGCACAGATTTTCATTCTTGAAATCATTCTGGACAAGCATCGCAAACAATTTGGTACGCGCTATTTTCCCTTGTCGGGAGATGAAGCGCTTTATCATCTGATCTTTACGCGTACAAACTGGTTACCCGCGCAAATCAGAACGCTTTCGCTTTCCGATGCCCTGTTTGTTATTGCTGAGCTGTTTCGTGACGGTAATCTTCAGGAAGGCGTAAAAAACTTTCTAGGCACCCAGGGGCTGCGCAATGTCTCCTATTCTGTAGATGAGTTCTCTGACAGAGACTGGGCACCAAAAGAAAATGAAGTTCATCTGTCGCTTCCCTGAGTGCAGATTTTACTGAAATAGCCGATGTAACGAATCGTCACTCGCCTGCAAAATGACCTCAGGCGAGTTAAGCATGAAAAATACTGGCTTATCTGTTCAGTCGATAAAGTTGGTAATTCTCTTCGTTATCCGCAGGCCGCTCCCCTTGCCAGACCAACGTCCCGTCGACAAACTCCTCAGGATGTCTTTTATCATGTTGCAGGAGTAGCCAGTTACAGCGGTAGGCGCCTCTGTGCTTCCCTTCTCGCAGCGTTACCAGCCCATCGTAATATTCCAGTAAAGCACGTTGTGGTTCGCCAAGATGCCGGCTCGCGACACATTCATCCCTTGGCAACCATGCCCGCAGCGGGAGAAAAACATCAGAATAACGCTTGGTGTAATCCAGATACGGCATGCCCAGCGTCATGGCCAACACCCAGCACAGTGTGATGCAACTGGTAAAAATTGATAAGGGACTTTCCCGGCAGGTGCGATTCAAAAACACCAGCCCGCTCAGCAATAAAGTAGCCAGTAATGCTGCTGCAAACATCACTGATGAAATCTGGGGCGTAAATCCGGGCGCACCCTGTGCCACCCATTTATTCCACAGTGGCGCAGGCCAGCCGGTCATCAGGATGATGCCCGCTCCCCACATCACCGTTGGAAGCAGGCAGAATAAGCCGAGTGCCCATGGCCGCAACTTTATCGTCCAGAGGGTTTTCTGCTGACAGGTACCTGCTGCCAGTATGGCCAACGGCAGTAGCAGCGGCATGGCGTAAAGCTCCCGCGCGTCAGATGCACTCGACAGAGTGACAAAACCGGCTAAAAAAAACGTTACCAGTACCATTGCGGATGCGCTGATGCCGGTTTTCCAACTGCGCCAGAGCCACCACGCAGCCATCGGCAATGCAGGAAAGGCATACCAGGGAAGCAGTTTAAAGTAAAAGAAGTGTTTCGCTTTAGGCCCGAGCTTAGCGGTACCGTCAAAACGGCCAAAATTATTGACCAGTAGCCAGGTTGAAAACAGCTTTTCAGAACGCATCCAGAGCGCATACAGCCACGGCACTACCAGCGGGCAAAAGACCAGAAACGCGATAGCACAAAACACGATATAGCGTCTGCTACGAAACGCTGTATTCATCAAGGGTAACGTCAGCGCTGTCAGTCCCAATATGCCCGGGCCGAGAAGCCCTTTAGAGAGAAACATCACCGCTGCGCCAATGCCCAGTATCGCGCCACCCAGCACATGGCGGCGAATCCCCAAAATGAAACCATAAATGCCAGTGGCACCGCCTGCCAGCAACGCGGTATCGGTAATCATTTGGTGTGCCCGGACAGGAAAGCCCAAACAGGCAAACAGGATAAGCACCGCCCAACGACCAGCCCCTTTGCCATAGAGCTCACGGGAAGTCATTGCGATAGCGTAACAGACAAGACTAATAAACAGGCCCGTTGTCAGACGTGCCGCATCGGGCTCACCCAGGACCGGGCTGAACAGCCTGAGGAAAAAAGAGGCCACAACAAAGTAGAGCGGCGGCTTTTCCATAAAAGGTTCGCCGGCCAGGGTTGGCACAACCCAGTCCCCACTCTGGGCAATGTGGCGGATCAACCCAAAGGTATAGGCTTCGTCAGGCTTCCACGGTTCATGGCCCACCAGCCCCGGCAGCAGCCAGCAGGCGAAAATAACCAGGCACAATAAGAGTGGGATTTGCTGTGACGCGGGTAAAAAAAGTCGATGACGGTAAGCGTAGGTGTCACTTATGTGCATTGAAGTTCGCGGTAAATATGACTCCGGACCTGCCGCCCGCGGAACAGGAAAGACTCTCTGGTAGTTACGGGTATTCACGATTAACGCGCCTGCCTTGCCTGCTTTTTAAACTCTGAATTCGGCTATGTCTGTTGGGGTCTTTAAGGCACGGTTTTTCATAGCATTATGCCGTTTCAGCTTGCTCTCACCGTTATTCCTTCATTGACTTTCCCTACCCTGAATGCCGCATCACTTCCTATGCGTTTTAAGATGTGACAGATAGGTTAGACATGAGTATTCAGAAGGTGTGCCTTTAAACATCTGACAGCAAATAAGATAAGGAATGGGGAATAAACAGCGCATCAACGTATTCTGTATAGCGATAACGTCTCATTTGTAGAGAGTAGAAATGAATTTAGGGTCAGGCTGACGTTAATGCGCAGGGGGCCAAACACAACGGACCAATCTGGTTGCATACGCAACACGCACAGGCATTTGAGAGATAAAATGACCAGGTTAAGCCTTCAATTTCGCGCTGACAGGCATTTATGTCCGAAACAACTTAAAAAAACCTGCCAGGGTTCAGCACAGTATCTCCATTTGTCGCCACATCCGGCCTTGAACCGGCCAGAGTCTCTTCCCTTCAGGTTCCTGTGCTCATGCCATCTCTACCGCTTAATGGACCTGACTAATTGTTTTTTTCCTCAGAGATTTGTTGCCTTGTGGCTCAGGATGGATAAGATCGGCTGACTTAAAACGGTGGTGATAATGATAAAGCTCTTCTCAAAATACTTCTCGGTTGGGATCCTCAACACATTGATTCACTGGGGCATATTCTCGATCCTTTATGCAACAGGCTCCTCACAAACCCTCGCGAATTTTGGGGCTTTTTGTGTTGCTGTAACGTTTTCATTCTTTGTAAATGCAAAGTGGACATTTAATGCAGAAGCATCAACGATTCGTTACATGATATATGTCCTGTTTATGGGATCCGTCGCCTCACTGGTGGGTTGGATTTCGGATAAAAGCATGCTTCAGCCGCTTTACACGCTGATCATCTTCTCTTTCATCAGCCTCATTTGTGGCTTTTTATATTCAAAGTACATCGTTTTCAGAGATGCCAGATGAAAATATCGCTGATTGTTCCTGTTCTTAATGAAGAAGACGCTATTCCCGTGTTTTATAAAACGGTGCGTGAATTTGAGGCGTTGAAACAGCACACAATTGAAATCGTTTTTATAAATGACGGCAGTAAAGATGCAACAGAATCTATTATCGATGCGCTTTCGGTTTCAGATCCTCTGGTCGTGCCGCTGTCCCTTACCCGCAACTTTGGTAAAGAACCTGCTCTTTTCGCGGGATTAGAGCATGCTACGGGTGATGCTGTTATCCCTATTGATGTTGATTTACAAGATCCCATTAACGTCATTCCTTTACTGATTGAAAAATGGCAGGCAGGTGCGGATATTGTTCTGGCTAAGCGCATCGACAGGTCTACTGATGGGCACCTGAAAAGGAAGACGGCGGAATGGTTTTACACCTTACATAATAAAATCAGTAACCCGAAAATTGAAGAAAATGTAGGTGACTTTCGCCTGATGTCACGGGACGTGGTTGAGAATATTAAGAAGATGCCAGAACGGAACCTCTTCATGAAAGGGATTCTTTCATGGGTTGGCGGCCAGACGGAGGTAATTGAGTATGCCAGAGCCGAGCGTGTCGCTGGCGATTCAAAGTTTAATAGCTGGAAGCTGTGGAACCTGGCTCTTGAAGGCATAACCAGTTTCTCAACCTTTCCGCTACGTATGTGGACGTATATTGGCCTGCTCGTGGCGAGCTTCGCGTTTTTGTATGGCGCATGGATGATCGTGGATAAAATCTGGTTTGGCAACAGTGTTCCCGGTTACCCTTCGCTTTTAGTATCAATACTCTTTCTTGGTGGCGTTCAGCTCATTGGTATCGGTGTATTGGGCGAGTATATCGGAAGAATATACATAGAGAGTAAGAACCGACCACGTTACATCATTAAAAAGTGAGATGGAATTTCGAATGATTTGTAAAAATGATAAAAAAATGCTCGCCCTGTATGCAGGTTTGGCGTTGCTATTCATCTATCCTTTGATTCAGGCGGGCGTATTTTATCGGGACGATTTAGACAGAGCGATTACAGGCCAATATGGCTGGCGTGGACTAGGTCGGCCGATGGCCGATATCCTAATGAAAATATTATCCGCGAGCGGCCACTATAATCTTGATCTGTTTCCTTACACCATGATCGCATCATGTCTCTTCATCGGTGCCGCATCACTGATGTTGAGTAAGCACCTTGTCAAAATGGATGTCCCCAATGAAAAGCTGGTCGCAGCCCTTCTGATCTTCAACCCCTTTTTTTTGCAGAACATAGCTTATCGATACGATTCCCTGGGCATGTCCATCGCTTTTTTTCTTGCTTTGGCCGCTTATACCTACAGCAGCAGCAGTCAGATACGAGAATATTCAGTTAAAGTGATTGCAGGCGTATTATCACTTACGCTGTATCAGCCTTGTGCCAATATTTTCATCGCCTTACTTGCCATTGACATTGTCATTCTGGCCGTCAAAAGCGAATTAACTGTGGCTGGGATGTTTAAAACCATAGTGAATAAAGCATCATTATTTATTGGTTTTTTCCTGGTTTACATGCTTTTTTTTGCATCTAAAAAGAACTCCCGCGCAGAGCTTATTCACCCCAACCAAGAGGGGTTCGCGCATCTTTTGAACACAGTCGTTGCGCTAAAAGAATTAATCCTCTCCTACTTTTACGGTCCGGTTTATATTTACTTTCTTATTCCTGTCGTAATCGCATTTTTGCTGATGTTATATAAATTTCGGCAGCAAAAGAGCAAAAGCCTTGCTGTAATACTTTACTGCACAGTCGCATTTTTCATCTTCCTTGTGTCGCTTATGGGGCCCACCATTTTACTCGTGGATGCGCCTGTTGCCCCCCGCGCCATTGTTTCTTTTTCTACTTTGTTGGTCATGATTGCGGTTCCTGTTGTCTTTTTTTCGCCGCGTCTCAGATATATATCGCTCATCCCTGTCATTACCGCCATCGCATTTAGCGCTCAATTGAGCAGCGCGCTTAAGTCACAGCGGGAATATGAAGACCTTATCTTCAACATGGTTACTCGGGATCTTATCAATATAAAGAACATCCACTCAATAGGTACTGTGGGTCAAATCAACATTGATGAACGAGCAAAGCTTTTAATGGAAAATAAACCGCTGATAGGACATTTTCTTAGCCCTGCCTCTCAGTTTTTGGCCTCTTTCCAGCTAATCAATAAAGGGTTTACCCAAACCACGCACGGTTACGGCAATGAAGACGACAATCATCAACTGCTGCAAAAAATGCTGCAAAAGGGCATAAACCCTGTCATTGCCAATTCGGCGTACTCTCTCTACGTTGAGGACGGAACTGCCATTGTGAAGCTGGGGGGCGCTGCTCAGTAATGTTGGGTGGTTAATCCCTTCCCCATAGCCGAGTAGGGCTGTGGGGAAGAACCGAGCGATGCTGTATCTGATATCCTGCAGGCGGCGCCGATCGTCATATTCGCCTTCGTGAATTTATCTTCACAGGTCAGACAATTAATCCGATGGTCAATTCATGCCACTACCTTTCTGGAAGGCAGCATTTGAGATCGCGTACCTGCGGCAACGTTACCGGCCAAAGCCCTCAGCTCAGGCCTCACGACGCGTATTGATGAACGATTCGCCGGAAAAACGCCTGTTCATCAAGATGTGCTCAGGTTGTTGATAAGATATGGCTAATATCGGGATGTATGAGTCAGAAGGGAGCAGGTCAAACTGGCAGCAATGTCTCTGACGAAAATTTTTGCCTTAAGATTGTTTTTGCGTGCACCTGTTGACCCCACGGCATTTACAGTAAAAGGTGTGGTTGACTCCAGACGGCAAGTCAGTGCTTTTTTTTCTGCGGCAGCATTCTCTCGGGCAACACTTGTCAATGCCTGTGATAACGCGAAAGGCATCTGTTTGCTCAGTGACCTAAGCTGAGATTTAAGGTCTTTTAAAGCGGCCATAAACCCTCAGTTTTACTGCTTTGACAATCCACAAAAAAGCTATTTAGGCTGTCTGAATGAGTTCATTTCCACGATTCATCTGTGTGACACCATTATTCATGGCGTTGATGAGGTTGATTTTAAGCACAAAAAAATGTAGAAGATTAGCGTCCTATATAAGCTGTCAGAAAATATAGGACGCTTAGTTCTAATAAAATCCTAATGACAAATTAATTCTGCCACTTTTCAATTATTACATTAACTGTGCCTGAGTTATCTGCTCGCTGCCAATCTTGAAGATACAAATCAAAACCACCACCTTGTGGAAATGCATGGATGAGCGATGAAGCCTGAAGCCCGTCATTATTCAAACCATAAAAACTTACAGCAGCGGTTTTATCTGTAGTTGTCGTACGATCATAGGTCATTAATGCAGCGGATTTAGAATTCGTATTTCCTGACTGGCCAGTAGCATAATCTACCCCAGCTGAATTCGGGTCAATACGGAAGCGATAAACACCTGAAGCCACATTAGTTTCATTGTAAACACTACCACCGGGGATTGTATTATTAAACCCATCCAATGAAACAGTTTTATAAGGCTGCCAGTCAGCCATAGCTGAAAAAGATGCGATCACAGAAACTGCTACGATAGAGGCTTTTACTAATTTAAACATGATTTAATTTCCTTTGGTGAGTTAACTAGCCTCTTATATATATCGACATTAAACTCAGTTGTTAAGCTGACAAATTTTACTGGTCAACTACACAACAAAACACCATTTTGGACTCGGAAATCCTAAAAGTGGCATGTACGTATCATCACTTCTTTGCTCTGCCCTAAAACCGTGCGCCTTTTTTGGCGAAAGCTGATGCCGCCCAAAAAAAAAGCCAACGTCAGCTTCGGCAAGGTGCGCATGGTCTGGATTGTGCAGCCGCCCTTTTGGGCTAACTATCTGATCCTGAACTCAATTGTCTGTTTTCATTTGCCGGAGTGAGAGATATATGGCTTGAATTCCTCCATTAGCTCAATGGGTGGCATTGGTCGGCCATTCACTGCAATCTCTGGCAAATGTTACTTAAGTAGAATTACGACAATAAAAAACCGCCCGGAGGCGGCTTGACTGCTGTCATTTTTTTTCAAGCGATTCCGCTATTCGACGCAGATATTCGTTGTTTTTGAACGATACCATGATGCTCTCGAAGAAAACCCTCGCAAATACAGCCATCAATAGAAGTATTAATCCCGCTCCATTGACGCCTCTTGTGAAGAAAGTAATCACAGCAGCAATCGAGAGTAACGCAACTTTAACAAGGTAAAGAGCAGTGATAATTTTTGGCGTAATTAACTTATCGAATCCAAACATTAAATAATCTTCCTGATTAAAAGAGGAATAATCCTAATGTGTGTGGCATTATATTTCAACCTATCATCATCTGGCGCAGTCGTAAATGCGCCTTGTATAGTCTGCATTTACCTCTACCCTTTCGTTGCGCTCTGGTCTAATGTCGATGATAACTTCCGCAATGTCTGGTTTTGTGAGGTTTTCACTGCCAATCTTACGGGCGGTGTTATCGCTATACCCAGCCCAAATAGCAGCTTGCGTAGCGTTCAAATCGATGAGGTACTCGCGACAGAACGTTTCTTGTTTATCGGTGAGTGCCACTTTAATTCCAAGGATTGAATATGTCTGATGTAATTAAGCGCACGTCTAAAAACGCCGGTGATGCGGGTGAGTACTATGTTGCTTATATGCTATCAAGACTGGGCATTAGTGCGGCACTAACTACCAGTGGATCAAGTGCAGTTGATATTATTGCCACTATTGATGGCTCTAAAAGCATCAGCATTCAGGTTAAAGGCTCATGGGCCAGAAGCGCTCCACGTCAATGGACAGTCGGAAATCATAGGCCAATCGTATCGCCGGATTTTTTTTACGTTTTATGCAATATGTCTGAAGATATCGGAAACAATGCCGCTCCAGAGATATTTGTCGTCCCGAGCGCATCCATAAACGATACTTCGACCTGGCACCACAAAGTTCCTTTATTCAAAATAGCTAAAGGCGAGGACGAAAGGTTTAAGGACAGATGGGATTTTATCTTGAATGCTCTTGAGGCATGAGTCGCCAGCTTTCGGATCCGTTTGGAAATATTTCAATATACATACCACCACCATCCGAAAGTTTGTATGACTTTTCTTTTGGCTTCGCAGAGTCGATTTGGCGGGCTGTTAGCTTCATTTGGGGGCATCATTTCCATTGAACCTGTCGATGCCCCCTGTCGTGCCCCCATATTGAATAAGAACGCAATAGGTGACCTTGGCCCGAAATGGACCAGCTAAAAGATTTATATTCTGATTTTTAAGGAAAAAGTAGACTTTAAGGAATGCGCCCTACAGGATTCAAATTAACACTGTAACCTATTGACTAAAAACCACAAAATCGCGTTCGAAAAAATTTATACCAACAATTATACCAACACATTGTTTTGCGTGGTTTGCTGGTTGGTTCTGCATAGTAACCTTTAGCACAGGGCAGATGATTTTTAACTGTTAACTTCAACGCAACCAACAAGCCGGAGTAGCTAACTCTTCAGTTCGGTCAGAAACTGAAGAGTTCAGAGGGTTAACGGTCGCTACAAACGCTGAGCGATCTATTCTTCACTCAGGTTTTAGGAAGACGTCCTCAACAACGATAAGTCCATTTCGTCATGGATACGTTTTGCAATGCTGGTTATTGATTGCGCAAAACTACCTTCGCCACGTTCAAGCAGCAATGCCCAGGCATCTGATTCCATATTCCAATTGCGTGGGACATTCATACCCGCATCAACATAGCACCACCAAGGCCACCATCCTTCGCTTTCGATTTTTGCATCGATTTCAGGAAAAACATGCCTCATCGCTTGAGCGATTGCGGGAAAATAATCATTATGCAACTTATCCTCTGGCTCGACAGTTGAGCAGATCCCGTAAGCCAGATTGCGGTAATCGCTGGTTTCAAACTCCCAGCATAATTTGAAATCATCACCTTCTTTAAATAACACCGAGAACGTTGCGTATTTGCTGCCCGTCCGCAACTCATCATTCATATCAACCTTGAATCCCAATGGTGACATTTGCTGACGCAGATATACGATAAAATCTTTCCACAGGCGTTCTTTAACTTGGCGCATATTCTGAGCAATTAAAAATGCTGCGCTGAGATTTTGCGGTGAAGCTACCAGTTTTTCTGTGAGTTCATTTTGCAATTCCATAGCTGTTTCTCCATTAATATCTTCGCGAATGAATTTTATTAGAGCGTCTACAAAACATCGTACTGCTGGTGCCTCAATATGCAATGCACACTGTGAAAGCCAGTTTTCCAATTGGAAGAAAGTGATGGGTTTAACATGCTTGTTTATATCGTCAGATGACTTTGAGCGAAAAGCAAACTCACTTATCTCGTTATTACAGAGGTATACTAAGGACCATCCGCCGCCTCGCCGTTTTGCTTCCGCTGCTAACCAGTGAGCATAATCATAAAGTTGATCTTTTTGGTCGGCTGCCCAAGGTTTGTTTTCAATACCTGTTAACTCGTTTTTATCCGAGACTAATATGTCAATTCTACGGCTATTAGAAATAGTGTATTCAGTTGAAATCTGAGCCTTCATATCAGTTTTGAGCGTTTCTGATTTCTCTATTAAATGATAAAAACTACTGAGAAACAGATCCCCCTGAGCATGGCTTTCATCAGGCCTGAGAAGGAATGCCAAACATTTAGAAAGGGTATTTTCATTAATATTGAAAAAACGTAACAAACGAAAATCAGGAGCTATTTTACTGGCATAACGTTTCTTTGCTTGATGATAGCCTTCCTGCATTAACACAGTGCTACGCAGCAACTCTCGTATATCTTGCCACTCATCGTTCTTTTCCATTATTCAGTCCCTTGTATGATAAATTGGCCTCTTTAAACACTTCGGCTATTTTTCAGGCAATTGCTGACAAAGATCACCTATGTTTGAGGCCAACGTATTCTAATCCTTCGCTATCTTTCCGCCAATATTCCGGGATAGTGCTTAGCGATGATGTCGTTCATCTTCTCGATTAACTCAGGCTTTTTGAATGTGTTATGCGCTGTGCCCTTCTGAAAGTAGCGGATTGAGAAGTATGAATCGTCATAAACATCCTTGCCAGGATTATCGCGAATGTGGTTCATCAGGTTGATAGCGATGTCAGCACGATTATCCGGTATTGCCATGTAATCGAGCAAATACAGCATTCGTTCAAGATCTGCCAGTTGGTCCCGCTTATATCCCCACGTCAGGCTAAATCCCCAGCGGTTGTGCGTCACCAGATTGTTAATGATGATCTTCTTATCGAAGAAACACGAGCTGTTGGTTTTGTAATCCCATGAAAGCCCTTTAAACACGTTGATGATGCCGCGCTCAAACACCTCCGCTTTGCTCTGGTGCAATTGTTCAAACGTGCTGAGAATATTGGCTTCACTGATGGCCGGTAGATCGCCATCTTCTAAGTTCTGATGCCACTGGTCACGCGCCTGCGCGTCCATCAGCGAGAGCATGCCTGACTTCCGCATCAGGTCGCGCCAAAGGCTGCGGTCAATATTGCGGGTAATTAGTGGCATCGCTTTCTCCGGCTTTTCCATCAGCCAGCAGTCATATCGATGCCCTTGTTTCATCGCCCAGTCGGCAGCATTGCCACCACCGATTCCGGCAGTGAGCTGAGAAATGACGTTAAGCTGCTGAATCAACTGTTCAATCTGCACCAGCGCTGAATCACGTCCGGTGACGATGCGTTCGATGCTGGTGGAGCAGATGATATCAGTATGGTCGGTAAGAACGTCAGATTCCGGTTGCATGTTGTCTCCATAAATGAAAACACCCGCCTGTTTGAAGGGCGGGTGCATGATTTGAAATGAGAAATGAAGGTAAGAAGATTGAGTCAGCACCGCTACCACTCAAAGGTGTCAAACCCCGCCAGCAGTTCGCCAAACGCATCGAGATGAATTAAGCCGATGCCGTAACGGCTTATCAGTGTGGCAACCAAGCGTCGGCAGGTCTTCGACAGCCCCAGCCGCTTCAGGCGCAGCAGCGGAAATGACCGGGCATCCAGCCGGATGAGGTAACCCGAGCCGGTGAAGTGTAACCACTCAGCATCGCCGTATTTATGCACCTCGTGAGAAAGCGTATAAAGCAGTGCATTATCTCCGCTGGTGATATGAGCGGTGCTGCAGCAGACGCCTGTCAGGTGAGAGCCAGCAGGCAGCGGGTTTTAACCACCACCTTCCCGGGCTTTTCCGCAATACGCAGCGACAGTCCATGCGTATTAACGGCATCCATCAGCTCAGCGATGTCGATACCGTCAACCTCCACTGTGATGTTGCCCATGTTCAGCGCCAGCACGCTGATGCTGTCAGCGCTGAGGTTCAGACCGATTTTCACTTTGTTTTATCCTCCCGATACCGGCCCGTTGTGATGCGGGTGATGGTACTGTAACCGCTGCTCACTATCAGCCCGGTTGCACGTCGTGCACGCAGGATGTCGATGGCAGCAATCAGCGATGAGCGCCCGGTGAGACTGGACTGGCTGTGGTCGGTGCGCACCAGCTCATACCTCTCCGCAATGAAATTGACGGCGTCGCACAGAGAAATACCGGCGTTAATGTGTGCCTGAATCACGCTGTCGTCTCCAAGCGGCGTATCGTTGAGCGTGAGGCCATAGTGTCTATCCAGCAGATGTGTAAGCAGCAACTGCCAGACCTGCACGGGCGACGGGCATGACTCAGCCGCCCGGGGTTCGGGTAACGGTAAATTTTGCATGTGGTGTGATCCTGTTGTCAGAGGCGGCTGGTCAGCCGGTGACTGCCTGAGTGGGATAAATCGCGATGTAAACGTAACCGTGTGAACCGAGGGTGTCTGCTTTGCAGGTCAGCCCGTTGTGATACATAGTGATGTGTTGCTGATGGCGGGGATTCAGCTCACCGGCTGAAAGCCTCTGTTCCAGCTGCTTCATTATCAGCGGGAAAGCCTGGTCAAGGCGTAGTGCCTCATCATCGCTGAAGTCGCCGGTAAAACCTGCCCTGTCAGCCAGGAAATGCAGTCGGTTGCCTTCCTGCACCAGTCTGGCACCAAAGCACGGCGTTTTACCGCACGTAAGTCCCCATTGTTCAGAATGCATATGGCCTCCTTTATGACCAGCCGCGTTCGGCGAATGAAACAATCTCTTTGCTGCCGACAATCAGATGGTCCAGCACGCGCACCTCAACCAGTGCCAGTGCTTTTTTCAGGCGTTCGGTAATGCGCCGGTCGGCATCGCTGGGTTCGGCATGACCGGAGGGATGATTGTGGGCAAAGATGGCTGCGGCGGCGTTATGGCGTAATGCGGCTTTCACCACCTCGCGGGGATGAATTTCCGTGCTGGCGATAGAGCCGCAAAACAGCGTTTCGTGTGCCAGCAACCGGTTCTGATTATCCAGAAACACCACGATAAACACTTCCCGCTCCAGCCCGGCAAGGTTCAGTCGCAGCCAGTCGCGGGTGGCGGTTGCTGAGGTGAACGCCACGCCCGGTTCGCGCAGGTGATTTTCCAGCAGCGTCAGGGCGCGTTTTACAGTGCGGTGTGAAGTGAGCGGATGCTGCAATAAGGTATTTTCCATAGTGCTCTCCGCTATCAGTCGATGATGTGCATGATGGCGCTGCTCTCAGAATGGCTCAGCGCAAATTCACGAAGGCGATAGTAGTGCTCACTCATGGCGGGGCTTCCGGTTCTGCAGGCATGGTGGCTCCAGTTCAGCAGGCAAACGGTAATGCCAGCGGCTTCACTGCTCATCTCCGCGCTGTTGCCATTCAGCTTGTTGAACATGGCCCAGTTATCTTCGCTGTCAGGTGCGATGAAGGCTCCGCCTTTGCTGAGTGTGTAGTAATTCCAGTATCCGCCGTTGTAGGCGCCGCACAGGCGATCCATCCAGGCGAATGCGCGAGGCTCCAGCAGCATCCATTGAGGGATTTTTTCGAAGTGTTCAGGCCAGAATTGCAGCCGCATTTCGTCTGAAACTAAATCGGCGGTAATTAAAGACTCTTTCATTGAAATATTGCCTTATCTATCGTTGGTTTTAATAAAAATCGGTTTGCTAACGGGTAACGGATAAATAAAACAGCCCCCACTGCATAAGCAGAGGGGGCTGTTATCTTTATGTTTTAAACTATGTGTGTAGTCTATTTATTCACAGAGACTGTTAGGGGTTTATAATACTGTGTGTCGAATACTGATAATGGCAAGCTAACCTCTTTGCCATTTTCAATTTCGGTTGCCTTAACAACTTCAACCGAGGTAGCGTCATCGTTGCAAGTGGTTTCAAGATAAGCATTTTGCGATCGTGTGGCGTCGCTGTCGCCAAAGGGCTCGACATCCATAACACCCTCTTCGAGGGTGCCTCCCTTGTTATCTTTAACCCGCATAGTGACAGCAAGCTTGTTGAAACTCTGGCCGCTGCCGCCATTGTCCAGACGGAACTGAAGAGAACATATCCCGCCAGATACCCAGACGCTGTCAGTATTGCGAATGCTGATGTAGCGCTGCTCTTCTGCAGAAGCTGACGAAATGCCTGATACAGCCAGAGCTATTATAGCCAGAATGGCTCGATTTCCTTTTATCATTGATTATCCTCCTGATTTTTAGGCATGTAGATTTTACCCATCTCTTTTCCGTCATGGGAATAAATGACCGATTTTTCACCGGTATAGTTATCGGTTTCTTCTTTAAAGCTCAGCGTAATGTTATCGGACAGGCAAAGCGCAGACATGAGTGGCTGGACGGTCTTTTCCCGCATGTCGGCGATGTAATAATAATGACCTGATTTACATCCATCCGGTGATTTCACCGTTTTGATCACCCGGTACTGTTCCTGACCAAATGCATCTTTTTTGATCCACTGGTAGGCGATATCACTTTTCGACGACACGATGTCGCTGAAAGGAGGTGGTGTTAAATCGTGATATTTAGAAATCGTTTTAATACCACCATCATCAGTGCTGTCGCATCCTGTCAGCAACACTGAAGTCGTGAAGGCAACTGCAACCAGCAGTTTTGGAAACAGAATCATTGGCTCTCTCCCTGATTAACAATTGCCCGTCCTGCGGCACAATTCTTTTAGGCTCTCTTTAGCGACCCACTGCTGCAATGCACGTTCATCAGACGAGCGTTTAGCATTAATAGCCGCTTGCTGCTGCTTGTTCACACAGTTATCCGGGAAAACAGCAACAACTTCTGGCTTAAACCGCTCTCTGACCTGCGCCAGTTCCTGAGCCGCATTTGGTCGGGGAGGAAAACTGGCGGTGATGTCATCCTCAGCCTGGTTCAGTGCCAGCGCTTTTCCATCGATGACAGCAATAAAACATCCCTTCCCGTTATCATCACCCTGATACACTGAAGACAAATCTGAGCTGTAACCACTCTCCGACTTGATCTTCAGATGGCGCACCGTCTTGGACGTTTTATCCGCCAGATAGAAAGAACCACCGCCGCGGACGCGCAGCAGGAATTGTTTCGTCCACGGATAGTTATCGATGATTTCGGCCTGATACAGTGCGTTGTGCATCTTATCGAAATCATATCCATCTGCTGACTTCCAGCCAGCGGATTGCATATAAGGCCACGCCTTGACCGTTCCGGTTATTGTCGCGCTACTCTGAAATGTCGCGGCGAGCATCAATGAGGCAATCAATGCCTTAACAGGGGAGTATTTCATTGTTGGTTGTCCTTTTGAGGTATTAGCCGAATATCAGGTCCGGCGAGTAGCGACTGAAAGAAACGAAAATGGGGAAGCGCTCTGATGAATTCAGAATCTGAAATCAGCGCCAGCAGAGGCTCGTTCATGGTGAAGTTTTCATTACTGACGGCGATGGTCTGAATATCGGTCAGGGTAAATACCGATATATGGCCCCTGAGCTCGCCCGTGAGATACCAGCGACCTTCGAGCGAGATCAGACGATATGGCGCAAGTTGCTCACAACGGTGTCCTTCAGCCAGCAGCGTGATGCGACGCCGCCCGGTGATAGCGGAGGTAATTCGCTGAAAAATACCCTGATGAGCCTCATCCATTGATGATGCGGGCTGCCAGACAATACACGGCGCTTCGATGCCGCTTTCAAGCAGGGTATTGACCAGGCGTTGATCGAGTCCCGGAAATAATCCAGCCACACCACTCTGCCGGGCAAAAGCCAGTGCGATGTGCTCACGCCGGACCACGTTGCCCCCGGTAAGCAACCGGCAGTTTCCGTTGTGATATTCCAGATCCAGATAGATAAGCCGCTCCCGGAAATCACGCCGCAGAGTTCGTACTGAAACGCCGAACTCAACCGCCAGTTTGCTCAGGTTTAGCGTCTCTCCAGCGACCAGGCGGCTGATGATCAACGACAACCTTATGGCAAGTTTGTCATAGCGACGTTCGGCCAGACACATAGGTCATCTCCGTAATTAACATGCTGAAATATTAGGGTTATTTTAAGGGCGGGGTCGGACAGGTTATGGCCGCACGAGAAAATATTTTGATATTTGCTGAAGCGGGGTTGCAGGCGGGATACAGTGGAACTTGCCGCAGTTGACCAAATCAGGCCAGGTACAATGCGGACAGGGTGTGTCCGTAATTTGTTAACTATTCTGCCAAGCTATACAGGCGTGCGTCCCTGAACATGTTCAAGCATGGTTTCAGCCATCATCCAGAGTGCGCGATTAAGTTTCACATCACCATCAATGCCCCGGACCACGCGGGTCTGCTGGTTTCTGCCCTGTGCATTTCTGCCTCTGAGCCCGCCTTTAATCAGGTTTTCCTGGATGCGCTGGTATGTCGTCCAGAGATCCGGGCTCTCGTCCTGCCAGCGTCGTGGCGATAAAATTTGCAACTCAGTGACGGGCTGATGCTCATCACCAAAGCGATAGATGAGCGCTGCTTTTGCCAGCGCCTACTGAGCCGGTGGAGGAAGCATCAGTTGCTGCATCTCCTCCCGCTTTTCTTCAACGCGCCCAAAGATGCCCAGCACTTCATAAGCGCCTTCAATTACCCGCTCGACCACATCACCTTTGTGAGGTACGCGAACCTCTCCAAAGGTTTCACCGCAAATGAGTCCGTTCTGGCACACTGCGCGGAATATCCCCGGCAGCATCTGGCAGGAATTGGAACCATCGTGTGAGTTAAGCAAAATGATCTCTGGCACCTGATTGCCCGTTATCTGTCCTTCCCTGCGCAGTCGCAGCATGTGCTTGGTATGGTCCCGCTTACTGAGATCTCTGACACGCGTCTGGCAGGCGAAGAAAGGCTGGAAACTTTCCCGCTTCAGATTGTCCAGCAGAGTGATAGTGGGAATATAGATATAGCGCTCGCTACGGGAATCGTGTTTAGTTTCACTGAAAATACTGGGCACAGTGAGAAATAGTTCATCGTGCGTTAGAAGGCGATCTTTGCGAATGACGTTGGCAGAACCAAAACGTGAAGCAAGTCGTACCATAATTAACTCCTGATTGCATAATAAACAAAAGGCCCCGACGCGTGCGCGTTGGGGCCTTACAGTATGTATTCATGGATATGACTGTTTAGAAGAAAAAATCCCATAAGGAACGAGCGATTGAAACGACTGCATCACGAATTTGATGAATCATCGATTTTACTGGCCTAGGAACCACAGGAAGCGAAGCCACTACATCAAGAATTCCTCCGACGGCGCTACCAAAATCGTTTCTTGCCGTCTCTTTGACGCGCTCAGTTCGAAGATGACTATATAGTTGCGCTGTTACAGGGCTACTGGATTTTTTCGGCAGACATTCGACCATGACTTCGACCATCTCTTTCAGATTCCAGTTGGTTTTAACTGAAATGGCGCAGACCGGATTGACTGGCTGCAATTGCCGTGTGATGTCCCGAGCTTTGAGATCGAGATTAGCGATTTGAAGGGGTGAAGGTTGGTTGCTTCTGAATTCCCATTGGTGACACGGTTCAATTTTGTCAGCCTGGTTAATGACAAATAACACTTTGCTTTGAGAAGGAACGTCTAATACATGTCTGTAAAAATGCTCATCTCCCGCTAGCGCCCGGTCATCGGCTTTTATCACCCAGATTATCAAATCAACTTCCGGCAGCAAACGCCGATAAAGCGATGTATATTCACGGTCACGTTGCTGACTTTCACCCACACCCGGAAGATCAATTAGCGTTAAATAACGGTCTCCAGTTTGTAAGCGAAAATGCAAAGCATCACGGGTACATGAGCTAACATCACTTACTGGCGATACTTCGCCCTGAAACAGAGCATTGCAGAGGCTGCTCTTGCCCGCCCCAGTTTTACCCATAATGCCAATGACAGGTTCTGAGTTTACTATTTCACTGATTTTTCCCAATATGGCATGGGTAGTAGGCAGTGGTAAATATTGTAATCTATTCTCTATGGCTTTATATCCGTTTGATTTTGTCATTTATCTCTCTTGGTAACCATGGTTAGCTTATTAATAAAACCATTACTTCAAAGGGATAATATATATTTATTATTTATTTCAATCCGTTCTTTGATGAGCTCCAATTTTTGTATGAATAATCAATAATCTCCTCTAAAACTTCATTCAACTTCATCCCTTTAAACTTCGCCATTTCCTCAACTTTCGACTTGGATTCACCACTGATGTAGGTATTCAATACCTTCTTATCTTTAACACCATCTCTAAATTTCTTCTGTGACCACGATTTTTTTAGTTTTATAAAAAACAAATCCACTTCAGCATTCCCACGATTTGATATCCATAAATCCAAATGGCAAAATATAAATGCACTTTTTAACTCATTATTTTCAAACGACGGCATAGTTAAAAACATTCTTTCATCATGTAGTCTTTTTAAAATCCAATCATACTCACCATTTTTAGATTTAATGATTTTATCACTATCTATCCAAAGAGAATGCAATGTTCTACAAACGCTTTGATGCCATTGTGAACATTTCAAATTTATAAAGTTGGTTATACTTTCTCTACCATGCCTTAACGCACAATAATCTATAAAGTTCACAATAAGGTTAGTATCAACATTACCCCAACATCTGTTTTCAACGATTTTCATAAATGCGAAGTTGTAGAAAAAACTTGATTGAGATATGACAGCATATTCTTTCCAGAGACTAATAAGCATATAGTTTCTAGATCTTTCACTTTTCAACCAATCCAGACATTCTAGATCAACCAAACTGTTCTGGAGCTGTCTCTTTTCTCTTTCAAAAAGATCATCACCTGAAATATTTAAATCATCAAAAGAAGATATTATTTCATCAGATACATATTTTTTAAAATGGCTAAACCTAACTAAAGAAAAGAGATCTTTTACTTTTTCTTTTGAAATGAAGCTCTTTTCAAAAAGATTAATGAGCAGTTGAAAATTTATTCTTGATTCTTGAGTTGTCACTAATTCTTTAACCATGCTCGTACCTTAATTTATATTAAACATCCATAATTCTACGTAGCTTTAAGTGTAGCTTCGTGTGTAAATTTTTTCGTAGAAATCATCGTAGCACTCTACATGGAACTCTACGTAGTAATTTTTTTCGAAAAAGGATTGTCTTACCCTGCTAAATGGCCTCTAGTTCTCAAAATGAACGTGCTCACCCTAACTTAAGAGTAGAAAATGTGCTGTATCGATGATGTCTGTACTTGTGCACCCCCCTATGCCTCTGGGTTTTGCTACAAAAGTCACGGTCATTCCCAAAGTGAAAAGTGTCGGATTGGTAATATTCATGGTGGCTTAGAACGTTAGTAATGTACTGGGGTCTTTGTATTACCACTGTGGTCTACAAAATCACATGACACTCAGCCACTATGTGTAAACAATATGAGTGGTTGAAAATGAATAACAGAATTATCAATGACCCGGTTTATGGTGAACTGTGGGAGCATTACGTTATAAGAATCGAAGAGACAATCGGTAAAGCATTGGAATCGCACCCCAGGACATTAGCGTTGAGGTTCGATTTAAGACTATCCGATATAGATCATGAAAATTTTGGAGGTACGGACAGCAAAGCTATCACTCGCTTCTTTCAATCTTTGAAGGAGCAGATTCACGCCGACTTATCAAGAAAGAAAAAAAATAACAAACGTAGTCATCCAACTAGCGTTCGCTATGTATGGGCACGGGAATTCGAACAAAGCGGAATCAAACCTCACTACCATATCCTACTCCTTCTAAATAAGGACACTTACTGTGCCCTAGGTAAATATGACTCCGAAATTCATAATTTAGCCTTCATGATTAAAGAAGCATGGTGTCGTTCCTTAGGGTTGGGAGAAACCAACGTACTGCGAGCTCATACTTTGGCTCATTTCCCAAAGGCTCCACTAGTGTGGTTGGACATTAATAAACCTGATTTTAATGAGTCCTATCAGAAACTACGCCACAGATCGCTTTATCTGGCAAAAATGCGCAGTAAACATAACGAGGATGGATATAGAAATTTCGGAACTAGCCAGAACTAACGATTAGTGAACTCAAAATTTTTACAGGAAAAGCCAGTGATATGCCGGAGAGTATGCATAAATCGCTTTCCGGCTCACTATCAACTGGAGCCACTCACCATGACCACAAATCCAAACATAATTGACGATCAATTCGTAACTATGGAATTCATTACCCGTTTAACTGGCCTGACAGACAAATGGTTCTACAAGCTGATCCAGGAGAATCACTTCCCTAAGCCAATCAAATTTGGTCGAAGCTCTCGATGGTTAAAAAGCGAAGTGGAAGGCTGGCTAAATGAGCGCATCAGTCATTCGCGGCAGTAACGTATCCAGCCCATCGACTTACCCGTTGGAAATGTATTTAGGTGACATCGAAAGCATTTGTCACCTAGATACTAATGAGAAAAAAACATGAAAGAATATAAAACGCGCTACGAAGAGATTCTTAAATATTACCAAACCTGGCTGATGGAATTTTCAAAGCTCGCTGTTCGACAAGGGATGTGTCACCAGAACATTTATTACTCTCATCACCTGATGATAGGTTGCTTAAACTTTCCCAACAAAGAACCTGCTCATGCGGTTGTTCCTCAGTGTTTGCACAAGATAATTTTTGGCCCTCAGGTGGAAAAATCTCAACCTCCACTGGATGATCAAAATGTTAGCTTGAGCACGCAGGAACATCTGTTGGTTCATCATCCTATGCTTGAAGGTGTCTTACTCTCTGAATGTGTTCGCTTGAAACAACGTTCATTAGCCAACAAGTTAATCAGCCTGTTTCAACAATTTAGTGGCACCGAAATACGCATCAAATTTGTTTGGCTTTGCTGGTACGATTTGATGTTAGGTAATGATCTAACCGACTGGATTGAGAACCTAAAATACAATTCAGATGCGGAGGTAACTCAATGGGTGTGCGACCGGCAGGCAGAGAATGTCGCACTGACCAACGCGATGGATGAGTATGTCATATTCGCATATCGCACGGTGGTCGCTCCTTAAACGCTCACTTATCCCTACCATCCTCATTGGCTATTCACCTGCTGTTAAATGCTAATGGATATCCGCCGCAGCGCGACCGCTTCCACTGGCAGTTGCTCAGCCAGACCGGCAGCAGCTTTATGTGGATGATGGATAACGCCGATGTGTTGCGAAATACGCTGAAGCTTCACTGCTGGTCTGATGGTGCGATCAATCAGCAGCGTCTGGTGGGCATCACCGACGTGCGGCACTGGCGGCTTCAGCGCTGGCAGCGTTATCTGCAGCGCGGCGTAGATATTGAAGTCACGCTGGATACCGCTCACTTTGCCGGTGAAGGAGATGTGTGACTGTTTGGCTCGCTGCTCAACCGTTTTCTGGCGCAGTTTGCCAACGAGCATCTGTATAAACGACTTACGCTGATACTGCAGCCTTAAGGGAAATGCCTGCGATGGAAAGAGAATCAACACTGAGCTATACCGAACTCAGTGAAACAATGGGCGATCGGCTGCCCTACAGCAACTTTTACCGCTTCATGCAGTGGCTTAAACATCGCCACCCGCATCTGCCCCCATGGGCAGCACCGCACAGATTAAAAACGATCCGGTGCGGCTGCGCCCTCATGCAGGTATGGGATTTCCGGCCAGCGAGCTAAGGAGCATTGAACTGCGCCCGGATGATGATCCGGATTCGCCACCGACCGTACGCACTACCTTCCTTGGCCTGTACGGTATTACGTCTCCACTGCCGGGATCCTATATCGATGACATTGCTCAGCACCGGGAGGGGCACGAATCCGTCGAGCACTTCCTCGACATCTTTAATCACCGCATCCTAACGCAGTTCTACCGCATCTGGCGCAAGCACAATTATCCGGCCACCTTTAAGCCTGGCGGAACGGACAGCGTGTCGCAGTGCCTGCTGAGCCTTGCTAGGCTGGGGATCTCTGGCACCGCAGAGCATCTGAGTACGCCGCTGTCTCGCTTCCTGTCGCTGCCGGGCATGCTGCGCCAGCCGGGGAGAACTGCCGAAGGCCTTGTAGCGCTGGTTCGGCTTGTTACACCAGACACCTGCGCTACCATCGTCCCAAATTTTAAGCGCCGGGTTAAAGTACCTGAGACACGGCTCGACAGGCATTTCAGCCTGGACAATCAGCCGGTGCTCGGGGAGAAAGCTATCGACGTCAACAACACGGTGGAGATCCAGCTCTATACAGAAAGTCCCGCCGATACGCGTGGATGGCTGCCACCGAACCAACCGCTCTACCATGATTTGCTCTCCCTGCTGCGGGTATACCTTGGCTGGCGATACGACGCGCGCATTACGCTGACTCTGCCGCGCCAGTTATTCCCGGCTCCGCGTCTGAGCGCAAAAGCTGACGCCCTGTACAGTACCTTCGCAGGTTATGCCTTCCTGCCGGGACAGAACGATGACAATGATTCAGATACGCTGACGGTGCCGCTCGGCTTTTATGAAGGGCTAACGCTCAATCCGCACCAACGCACAGTGACAGAAATGGATGATGATTAATGAAACGGACAATACAACGCACTCTACCCCTAGTAATAGCCGCGCAGGTTGCAGGGTGCGGCCTGACGCAAAGCGTCACTGACGGCACAAAGGACGTGGCAATGGCGGTGTTTTACAAAAAGGTAAAACCCTCCATCTGGAGTTTCGTGCTCGTGCTGAACTGAACACGGATGAGGATGGCATGTCACTCGCCACGCGCGTGCAGTTGTTTACGCTCAAAGATCGACATGCATTGGATAAAGCGGACTACAACACGCTGATTAGCGATGCAGAGCATGCACTAAGTGCCAATTTTGTGGCAAAAAAGAAATACAGATCCGCCCGCAGCAAATCATGGAATTCACCATGCCGATGGACGAACAGGCACAGTTTGTTGCTATAGTCGCTCAGTACCGCACGCCGGATATTCGCAAGAATGACTGGCGGATTTTGTTAAGTCGGGAGGAACTTGATCCGGATAAATCGAGGGTTGTTGGACTTGAAAAACACCTGATTTATAAAAATAGTCTAAATTGCTGCGTAGAGAAGTAATCCACTTCTGCCAGCCCTTACAAGGTAAGGTGGCCTTGCCAAAAAATCCTGCTCCATTCAGAAACAAAATTCCGTCATGATGTTCACTACTTCGACTGAACAACAATCAAAAGGAATATGCTGATGGCACAACGCTATACACGAGAACAAGCTGAGCGGATGAAGAAAAGGCGGTATTAGGTATACGTGGATGGCGAGCGTTTCATTAGCGCTGCGGCAGCGAATAAACACGTAGGCGAGAATATTTTCCATGCAGCTTGGCGTGCAGATCTTATTTCTGAATCTGGCGGGGAGGAAATGAAGATAGGAGACAGAACAAAGTCAGTCCGGCGAGGAAATCATATTGTTTTTCTGGAGCGCCGGGACGATCTTTCGGATAAGTCTGTCCGTGACTATCAAGCCGCGCGCAGGAAGTTGTTGAGTGCTGGTTGGCGAAGCGATGATCTGGATGAAATGGAAAATGGCGAGATCTATACGCAGTATAGAAGCGAGTTAGAACTAGAGCGGCTCTCAGTACCGCATTTTTCTGGATATAAAAAAAAGTACACTAGAGCGGAGATCCGCCCAGCACAAGGACGCTTTAGGCGCGAAGTGATGTCAAACTGGGAAAATCAATGTACCATAACCGGTACACAACTAGCCCTCGAGGCTGCCCATATTGTTAGTCACGCAAGCGGCGGAGCTGCAAGCATAGAAAACGGAATTTGCCTCGCTGCAGATTTGCATACACTTTTGGATTCAGGCCACCTGCTTATTCTTGATGGTATTATTCGCCTTTCAGATGAAGCTAAAAAAGACCTTCGTTATGCGGCTCTGGAAGGAACTTCGTTAAGAATCCCTCGCGTCAAAGTCCATTTCCCGGCACTTTAATGAACATTGATTTAGAAAAGTATTATGGTCCTTCTGAAGTGGTCAACAAAAACTGGCCACAGTTTTAGAGTTTTTCCAGAACAATCGCTCTGACTCATTGGGTGTTAAGCCACCGTTATATTGGTGGGGTCTGAGCTGGCTGTAATAACCAAT